>FLOH01000623.1_pt1 | contig 69661 bp, 56 predicted proteins | sample 756751 | NCBI WGS metagenome assembly FLOH01 (sample SAMEA4026879, study PRJEB14308) | marine metagenome | biome: coastal water; material: water | depth 74 m
TACGCTTGCATCACTGAGCTCGTCCAGCTTCCCGGTCTCTAACCCCAACGATCGATCGTGGATACCAAGCCGTCGCGTGGTGGCCTCATGCCTAGAGTCCGCAACCATGCGGTCCTTCCGAACGGTCTCGCGCAAGCGGCGGTTCTCATCGCGAAGGCGCGAATTGGCCGCGCCTTCTTTCTTCAGGTCCCCAAGGACAAGCACCAAGATGAGCCCAAAACAGCCAAAGAAGAAGCCGATGAAAAACCACCCAGCAGCGTTGCGGCCACGGGAGTTTGCAAGCGCGGCTGTGATTGCGCCGAAGACGATCAGTACCAGAAATTCCATTGCGAATTGAGTGAGAAGCTTTAGGTGAAGAGGCGGAACAGCCAGACAGACAATAGTGCGGTCATGAAGAGGCGACCGGCACGTTGAGAGAAGCGTTGTAGCAAACCCTCGGCGCGAGCAGAGAGAAAGCTTAGCGCACCGAGGCCGAAACCAACGGTGGCAAACAGTACGACGAGTAGGCCGTTTGGATTCAATGCAATCCCACTGCTAATCTCCCCTTGCAGAATAAGGGAGGTTGAGCGAGTGAGTCCACAGGATGGGCAAGCTAGATCTCCACCAAGTTCACCGAGAAAACATACTGGTCCCTCTACTCCAAAAAGGGACGCGTGTTCGACATCAACAGAGACGGAGAGCCCAACTAGAAGGATGACGGCACTGAGTAGGAAAGCGCCTAGTGCACCTCGACTGGGGCCCAGCAACTTCGAATGTTGGGGGGATTCGGCCTGGATCGGAGGTGGTGAGATAGTCTGCGAGTCAATCATAGGGGCCTTTGTGGGGCTTCTAGAGTATAGGTAGGCAGCACCATGCAAAAAAGCACCGACTTAGGCGACGACGACACAACCTCACCATAAGCAGAGGAATGGGTGGTTTTGAACGGCCACTTATCGAGTTTCAGGCCGTTTGAGACGTGTTGCGGAGTGGAGGGGTGCTGACCAACTTGATAGATTCGGATCTGTCAAGAAGCCCTCTAGGATACGAATGCTCGCCAGAAACTCGTCGATGCGGATGTGTTCATCTGGTGTGTGGTCCAAAGCGCTATCCCCGGGGCCGTAGGCGACGATTGGGCATTTCCATACGGGGCCCACCACATTCATATCTGAAGTTCCTGTCTTCCTAATGAATCTAGGCCTTCCGCCTTCCCGGCTAATCGCGCGCCCGAGCAACCTGGCGACAGGGTCCGTCCGCGGGCTCGACCACGCCTCTAAACCGTTGGAGCAGTCCACTTCCCAACCGGGAACCGCATCGCAAAGCCAGGTCCTTGCCACCTGCGGACCCAGTTCCCCAGGTAAGCGCAATCGCACGTCCAATGAGGCGTGTTCGAACAAGCCATCACTGTTCAACTCGATTTGGGATAGGTGTGTAAAAACCTGATCGAAGAGCGCCTCGCGACCCTGATTATAGAGTGCGGCGGCCTGCTCGATAGCGACATAGGCTCGGCACGCTAATGCGCCCATGCCCGACGCCTTACCGGCGCTGTGCTCGATGGGAAGGGACCTCTGCAAACGCGCGCGCAGGTACCCTTTGTAGCCAAGGGTAACACCTTGCCAACCGCTCGGTTCACCATTGATACAGAGATCCGGGGCCGCCCCGAGTACACGAAAGCGGGCCCCCTTTGAGCTTGGGACCTCTTCTTCTACACAGCCAATTACCTCCACCTGAGCTTGGAGGTTCCCGCTGTCTGCGGCACGTACAGCTGCGGCAATAAATGCGGCAAGTGGACCCTTTGCATCCACTGCCCCGCGCCCATAAAGTTTGCCGTCCTCGCGTCGTACAGAGACGACACCGGGGACCGTATCAATGTGGCCTAACAGAACGATGCGAGGGCCGCTTGTTCCAATCTTTCCAACCGGATTCCCGGCATCGTCAATTTCCGTTTGGAATCCAAAGCTGTCCATCTGCTCTACCAGAAATGCAGCGGCTTGCCCTTCTGCACAACTGACGCTTGGCACGCGAATTAGCCGCTCAAGGAAGAGGATTGCGTCGCTGTCCTTCATTGCAAGAGCTCCTGGCATATGGCCTCGGCTAGGTCTTCAAGTTCAGGCCATGTCGAGTTGAGCGGGGGAAGTAATCTCAAGACCCTCGGGCCAGCGCCCAAAGTCAAAAATCCCCGCTCCTGCAGGGCCCGTTGCAGAGGTGCAGAGGCGACACTAAGTTCGATGCCAATCATGAACCCAATCCCCCTCACTGCGCGGACCTCTTTGCAATCCCGAAGTGAACGTTCGAATCGGCGCAGAAGTCGGTCGCCTAACTCCGCTACGTGTGCGACAAGGCCCTCCCGTTCGAGTGTTTCCAAAACAGCGAGGGCAGCTGCACACGAGAGGGGGTTGCCGCCAAACGTGCTGCCGTGTGATCCTCCATTCAGATTCACCTGCTCCCCCCGGAAGGCTACAGCACCAATGGGGACGCCACCACCGAGCCCTTTGGCAAGGCAAACAACGTCCGGTTCGAGGTCGGCATGCTGGTACCCAAACATGAGTCCCGTGCGTCCAATCCCCGTTTGGACCTCGTCCGCAACGAAGAGTATTCCACGCTCTCTGCAGATCCGCTGTGCTTCCAGCAAATAATTGCTATCTATGATCTTGACTCCACCCTCTCCTTGCACGGGCTCGAAAAGAAACAGAGCCACTTGGTCCGAAAGAGCGGCATCCAAGGCCTCCAAATCCCCGGGGCGTACATGGGTAAACCCTGTGACCAAGGGCCCAAATGCGTCCCGATGCAGACCTCGGAATGTGGCAGAGAGGGCCCCCAAAGTTCGGCCGTGAAAGGCACCGGTAAGTGCGACAGTTTGCGACCGCCCTGTTGTTGCTCTCGCCATTTTGATGGCAGCCTCTACGGCTTCCGTTCCCGAATTGCATAGAAAGATTCGGTCCAAAGGTGAGAGAAGGTTCGTCAAGCGCAGCTGAAGTTCCGTCCTCCGATTGTTGGCAAAACTCCCAAAGCAGGAGATGAGAGTCTGGGCTTGTGTCGATAGGGCCGCGGCCAACCCCGCATGTCCATGTCCAAGGGACGCAACGCCGTACATCGAGGTGCCATCGAAGAAGCGCTTTCCACATGAGTCGGTGACAAACGAGCCTTCCCCTCGGAGCAGCGTGAGTCCGCGAAAACCTGCGAACCCGGCATCGTGTTGAACGGGGTTTCCAATGAGTGGGGCGGTGGTCATGAAGTGGCCCCTATGGCTTCTAGGCAAACACGCTCCCCAATCACAGTCCCGTTGCCCGCAAGTGCACTCGAGAGGGGATTGGAGACACGAGCGTCAGCAAGGATTACACGCCGCACACCTAAAGACAGCGCCTCGGCGGCACCCAACAACTTCTTTCGCATCCTTCCCTCGGCAAAGACCATATACGTTTCCAAATCCCCAGTGGGAATGTGCGAGATCAGACTGTCACTACAGCTCACATCACGCATGAGACCAGGCACATTAGTTAGGATCACCAAGGTCTCATCGCCGAGTCTTCCCGCGATAGCTGCCGCGAGGCGATCCCCATCGGCATTGAGCATCTCCCCTGTCTCGCTGGCGATGACGGGCGCGATAACGGGCACACAGGATAATCCGTGAAGTGCCTCCAAGACGCCTGTATCTATGGTTTCCGGCCGGCCAGTCCACTGCTCCCTTAGGATGCGAGAACGCCCATTTTCGATAAAACGCACCAGGTGTTTGCGCGCGCCAACCGCCAGGCCTCCGTCCAAACCAGACAGCCCAAACGCCTTTACACCGCGCATGGAGAGCCCCTCAACGATTACTTTTCCGATCAACGCGGTGGCCATGGCAAAAATCTCGACATCCGCGCGATCTGTCTGACGAGAAACCTGTCCGTTGGCTGAAGTTAGAAAGCGCACCTCCCTACCGAGGGCTTGTTGCAAACGCGAAGTGCTATCCGAGCCACCATGGACGATGGTGATTCGATTTCCAGAGACGGGAAGGGAGTATGTGGCTAGCTCGTCGAGAAGTGCATCTCCACCGATCCCACTTGCCCCTCCAATCTTGACGGTAATGTTCATTTTTTATGGTGCTCCAGACCGCGTGTTGCGATCAAAATTTGAGGTCTAAACGGGGTGATATCCAAAGGCCGTTAGCGCGGTATTTTCGGGGAAACCGCACATGAGATTTAGGGTCTGGACTGCGGTTCCAGCCGCACCTTTACCCAAGTTATCGATGGCCGAAAGCGCGACCAAGTGTCCACGCGTGCTGTCGATTGCAAACCCCACCTGCGCACGATTCGTCCCCGCAACGAGTTTGGGTTCCGGGTGTCGATAAAGACCGGCCCTGTCGTGGATGAGCTCTACAAAGGGCTCCGCACTACAAAAATTGGCGTATGCCCTAAGGACCGTTCGCTCATCCACCTCTGGACCAACCTGGAGGTGACAGGTTGCAAGTGCGCCACGAACCATTTCTACCGCAGTGATGGAAAGGTGAAGGTCGAGGCCTATAAATGTTTGCTCAACCTCCGCCGCATGACGGTGCCCCGTCGGGGCGTAAGAGCGAACACAACCCGACCGAATGGGGTGATGACTGGCGGGTCCCGCACTCGCGCCCCCTTCACTAGATCCCACTTTGACCTCTGCGATGACGGGGTGATTACGGGATAGGAGTCCGGCTCTCTCGAGGGGTAAGAGTGCCAGCTGGATAGCAGTAGCATTACAGCCAACGCCGCTCGCAAACCTTGCGCCCACTAAGCGCTCGCGGTTGCATTCGGGCAAGCCATAGACAAATTGAGGGAGCCACTCGGGGGCCGGATGCGCTTCTCCATACCACTCCTTGTAGTTGGCCGCACTTCTAAGGCGGAAGTCCGCAGAGCAGTCAATGATCCGTCCGTTTTCTCCGACGAGTTGAACGAATTGCTCGATCCTCGAAGCGGCAGTGCCGTGGGGTAGTGCCAATAGAAGGGCGTCACAAGCCTTCAAATCGGCAAGCTTGGAGAATCGAAGGCCTGTTCGACCTCGAAGATGGGGATGAACTCGGCCCAGTGGTAGACCCTCGTTTTTTTCGGAGGTTACCGCGGTGAGCTCCACGTTCGGGTGATCTAACAGCAAGCGAATCAGCTCGCCACCGACGTAACCGGATGCGCCGGCGATGGCAACGCGGATCATGAAATGACCTCCGCCGGAACCCTTGCCAAAACCCAATCGACCATGGCACCTGGAATGTCGACACCTGTTGGCGCGATGCTATTTCGGAATTCCATACTGTGGTTGACTTCAAGCACGAGCGGACCAAGGTCAGGTTCCTCGACAATGTCCACCGCGAGAATCCCACCTCCCACCGCTTTTGCGGCGGCAAGTGCCAACTCCGCTAGACGTGTGCCGTCTCGACCCGTCAGTGGGCAGTTTGACGTTTTTCCGCCGAGTGCGGTGTTGGTAATCCAGTGCTCGCTTGTTCTGAAGATTGCGCAAATGGGCTGATCTCCAATCACAAAAACACGAATGTCTCGACCTGGCTTCTGAATAAGTCTCTGCAAATACAAGCTCCGGTGAGTCCAGCCCCCAAGTACGGCGCGATCTTCAAAAACCGCTTCGGCCGCGTGGCGGTCATTTAGCCTTGCCACCATGCGGCCCCAAGACCCAATCGTTGGCTTCACCACGGCGGGGTAGCCAAGCTCTTCATCAAGAACTCGCAGTGCCTCCTCTGGAGAAAAGGCCACCCGAGTCTCAGGCTGAGGGACACTCGCGCGCTCAAGGGCAATCGAAGTACGCAGCTTGTCACCTGCACAGCGAACAACCGAAGAGGTGTTGACACACTGGACTCCACGGGCCTCGGCAATCTCAAGCAAGTGCACGGACGTGCCGTAAGCGATCGACCGATCGTGCAGTACCGAGAGACCGTCCAACACATTTTCCGAGCCATCCGCGTCCAGGCGAAAAGAGGTGCGTCGATCGTCTATCCGCCTCGGGTTGATACCACGGTCTAAGTAGGCCTCAATTAGAAGTTTTTCCTCGACGCGAATGCGCGAGGCAAGAATTGCTACAGACATCGCTCTATTCTCCCCAATCTTCTGAGAGTTCAGGCGCGAGGATGAGCTCAAGTGGCTCTAAGCACGCGACTTCGAGTTCGGCAGAGCAGACGTCACAGGCGACAATCTCACCTTCAACGGCATCGGCGGGGACAGAGACGGGGGATTCACATTCAGTACAGTTCAACATGATGGAGTTCACTAGCTGGGGTCGGTGGAAAGGGAGTTAGAAAGGTGCGCGTAGAGCCGCGCCAAAATGGCCTCAGAGACAGAAGCCGTAGTGCCCTCGCCCCCGAGATCGGGGGTGCAAGGACCGTGGACGATGGTGTGATTGATTGCCGCCTCTAGAGCTTGGGCCTCTTCCTCAAATCCAAGGTGCCGGACCAACATGGCCATGGCTCGCAGGGTGGCAATGGGGTTCGCTCGATGTGTGCCGACAAGGTCTGGGGCAGACCCGTGAACGGGTTCAAATAAGGAGCCGCCTTGTCCTGGGGAACCCAAGTTTGCACTTGTGACCAGTCCAAGTCCGCCGCCCGCATGCGCCGCGACGTCGGAGAGAATGTCTCCAAAAAGGTTAGTGGTCACGAGGACATCAAAGCGCTCGGGATTGGCTACCAGCTGAAGGGCGGCATTGTCTACGAGCAGCTCATCAACTTGAAGACCTCCGACTTTTTCAAGCTCGTCGAATGCTGTGGTTCGAAACAAGCCGCAGGTCTCCCTGAGGACATTTGCCTTGTGCACAATCGTGACTCTCCCCGACCGTTTTTGTGCGATCTGGCCTGCAAAGCGGGCGATCCTTCTACTCGCTCGTTCCGTGATGACACGTTCGGCAACGCACCGGCCCGGCTGCGTCGTTTCCCGGCCTGCATACATGCCCTCGGTGTTCTCCCTGACAAGGACCAGATCCACCTTTCCACCGCTCTGGGGTAGGCTTTGGACGGGTCGAATGTTGGCAAATAAATCGAGTTCACACCGCAAGGTCACGATTGGGCTTCGATATCCCGAAGTGGGGACCATGGGAGAGCCAACGGCCACCAAAAAGCACGCGTCGGCCCGCCGCGCTGCGGCTAGGCTCTCGGCGGGTAGAGCCGTTCCAAAGGCCCCAAATGTAGCGAACCCTGCGGGTGCTTCCTCGAGCAATGCGCCAGGGATGGCAATCCTCAGTGCACGGGCCGCAAAGGCATTCAGCTCGGTACTAATTCCATCCCCCGTCAGAAAACAAACAAGCGGAGTTTCCAGGAGTGTACTCACAGTGCAACCTCCCCAGGGAAGTGGCCCGTTCTTTGGAAGTAGGGGATCAGGCCACCTGCTTGCCAAATCTCACGTGTGAAGCTTGCGGGTTTACGCAGGGCAATCCTGCCGTTGGCATGTCTCAGTTCACAGGAATCCAAGTCAAGAGAGATCGGATCTCTATCACGCAATGGGGAGAGCTCCTCGGCGGGCACCTCGATCAAAGGCAGTCCAAGATTAAGGGCATTCCGGTAGAAGATTCGAGCAAAGCTGGGAGCTAGGATCGCACCAAGTTCGCACAGCGCGAGCGCTTGTGCTGCGTACTCACGGGAAGATCCGCAACCGAAGTTGGGGCCGGCGACGATCACATCACCGGGTTGCACAAGTTCGGGGAATTCGGGGCGCGCCTCGATGAAAGGAAAGCGGCGAAGTTCTGCTTCCGAGGTCATATACGGGGCGAATCGACCGGGGACGATCTGATCCGTGTTGACGTCATCGCCAAAGATCCAAAGGGTAGACATGTTTAGACGAGGTGGGGGGTGGAGTGGGCTAGGGAGGGTGCATTCAATCTTCCCGTTGCAGCGGTTTCCGCGGCAACGGCAGGAGAGGCCAAGTAGATTTGCGCTTGTGGGGAACCCATCCGGCCAGTGAAGTTTCGATTGCCCGTAAAGACGGCAACCTCACCAGGGGCTAAGACCCCCATGTGCCTTCCGATGCAAGCTCCGCAGCCAGGGGGGCCGAAGGTGGCGCCCGCGGAGAGAAGTGCTGCTGCCGTTCCGTCCTCAACGACTTCTTGCATCACTTGTGCCGAGGCGGGAACCACAAGAAGGCGTGTGCCCGTTGCGACCTTGCGGCCGGCCAAGACACGTGCAACTGTCTGAAGATCTTCGACGCGCCCGTTTGTGCAGGTCCCAACATAGACCACATCGATGGGAAGGCCTTGGACTTCGGAGACGTGGACAAGGTCATCCACTCGACCTGGACGCGCTACTCGATGTTGAAGCTCAGCGAGGTCGATCTCTATTTCGGATATGTAGTCGGCGCGGTCGGGCATCTGCATCCAACTAGGTGAGTCCAGCAGGCCCCCTGGCCAAATCAAACCCGCCTTGGCCCCGGCCTCAACAGCCATAGAGGCGATCGTCATGCGGCCAGCGATGCTGAGTTGATCTAATCCGAAAATCTCAATGGAGGCATAGGTTGCGCCAGCGGCTCCTAACCTACGGATGATCTCTAGCGCTAAATCTTTCGGCCCAAGCTCAAATACACCGTGTTCATTGGAAGCACCCGCTTCAGTGAATGAGCCACGAACTTGGACTCGAATCGCCTCAGGAACACGCATCCAAGTTCGACCGGCGGCCAAACATACGGCAACGTCAGTGCTGCCCATGCCAGTGCCGAATGCACCGACTGCACCGTACGTTGTCGAATGGCTATCGGTACCGACTACAACCTCACCGGGTAGGGCAAGCCCCTCTTGAATCAGTAGCTGATGACAGATTCCATTCCCGCTTTCAAAAAAGTTTTTGATGCCCTGCTCGCGCACCCATTTGCGGAGAGCAGCTTGGTTTTCCGCAGTAGCGAGATTGGCCGCGGGTGCAACATGGTCAATCACGACAACAACACGATCGGGGTTGGAAAGTTGGGTGACACCAAGCTGTTCCTTGAGGATGCGAATCACACTGGGTGCTATCGAATCGTGAAGCATGACTCGATCGGGAGTCAAGGTAATGAGGTCGCCGGGTTGGGCGCTGCGCCCTGAAGCGCGACTTAGGATTTGTTGGCTTAGAGTAGACATGAATGTTCAGGAGTTCAGAGTGGAGGGGGTGGAGCGAGCGGCGCGCTCTTTGAGAAAGTCGTCTACCGAATCGGAGCTGATTGCCCCCGAGTCCGTGAGGTTCTTGAGCGCGCGTGTTGCGGAGAGGATGGAGGCGTCGTCCAGGGAGAGCCCGAGGAGGCGGGCCCTTTCTCTAATGGCGTGTCGCCCGACAAGGGTGTGACCCACAAGGATTTCGCGGGTCCGGCCAAAGTCGGCGGGATTGAGAGCCTCGTAACAGGTGGGTTCAGCGAGGACGGCCTTCGTGTGCATGCCAGCCTTGTGCGAGAATGCTGTTGGGCTCGTGATACAGGCATTGAATGGAACCTCAATGCCAAGTGCTCTAGCAACTTGCTGGTCAAGCGAGAGAAGCTGATCGATACGATACCGCTGAACAGAGTGAGGTGCGGATTGAGCAGCCCGAGCGATCAGGCCTCCGAGAGAAGCAATCCCATTACGCTCACCGATACCCAAGACAGTCACGTCAATATGTGTGGCTCCGGCACGCCATGCTGCCCACGCATTCGCAACTGCGCAGTCTCCATCATTGTGGCCGTGAAACTCGATGTCGCAGTTCACAGCTGCGCGAAGGACGCTTACCCTTTGAGCCACCTCATCCGGAGTTGCGCATCCGACGGTATCCGCGATTCCGATCCGACTAACTCCAAGATCTTCGACAACCTGCGCAATGCGAAGCACATCTCTCATCGGAGTACGAAACGCATCCTCGCAGGAGAATCGAATGGATGCGCCACGCCCGACAATGTGGGGGAGGACCTCTCGTGCAACCTCAAGGATCCCCAATAAGTCCCTTCCGTGAGAGTGCAGGCGGAGCTGGGGTGACGTGCCCATGACAAGGTGAAGTGCATCGACACCGCATGCCAGCGCCACTTCGGCATCCATCCGCGAGCACCGTATGTGAGCGGCGATTTCAGCCTGAAGGCCCAGGTCGACGACTCTCCGCAAATCCGCCTCAGCGCGGGGGGAGGCGACGGGCGTAGTCATCTCAATGACATCCACGCCAAATGCGTCGAGCTTCGTCGCGATTGCAATACGCTGCTCGGTAGTAAATGCAGCGAGAGCAAACTGCTCACCTTCGCGCAGCGTGCAATCTACGATCCGAAAGGGTCGAGACGTCTCAGGTTGTATCATTCGTGGCATGCTTGGTAAGCCATGCACACGAGGGAACCGGAAGAGTCCTTAAACGCAAACCGCCGGTCCCCTCGAGGTGCCGGCGGTTTGTGTTGATCTTTAGTCTACGACAAGCCCTACCGAACCCAGAGGGGGTACAGTTTGGCCTTGCTTTTGGAAGCGACGTTGATGTTGAAGTTAGACATTGGATTCGTGCGATCGAGTATTCACCCGTTCGAGGGCGGGAGAGTAGTACCGGCTGACGCTCAAGTCCACCCCTATTTTTTATTAGTCATCTCAACTCTCAGGATTCGGACCCAAGGACTACCGGTTTCAAAGGCCCATGAATCCAATCCTCTACATTAATGACGCTGCCTCAAACTTCCCTTTATCTGCGCGGTTTGCCTTCTCCATGTTTTTTGCTCGGACCTTGTGATTTTGGTGCAGGCCTTGCCCCGTGCGCCTTCCGGGGGTGGTCATCGAGTCCAGTGCGTCACCCGGGTTCGTTCGTCGGGGCTCATGTTTAGTTTCCGATCAGGAGAGCCCCTTGGTCGACTCCCGTAGTGGCAAAAAAGCCGGTGAGTCCCTTCGTTGATAACGTGTAACCTGGGGAGTGCCGCACCTGTCCCAGCAACCAGATTCCCGTGTAGCATGGAAGACTCGCCTATCAACGATACTTTTCGAATGATCCTGTAGGGGGCCGTTCGTATGCTTCCACGATGAAGTATTTTTGTGTTTGGGCCCTTGCGGTACTGGCAACCATTGCACCCGTATCCGCCCAGGACGGTGGCATCGAGATTTTTGCGGGTGAGACGATCTTCACGGAGGGGACACGGGTCTCCCTGTCACATATTTGGAAGACCAAAGAGGGGCTCCTAAGCGGTAGCACCTCGCTAACTGACCCGGAACCTCAGCGCTTCACCGAGCATCGGACCGTCCTGGGTGTCAACCATGGCATAGCTCGTAACTGGAGTCTGTCCGCGTTGATACCCTATGTCGAGCGCACTCTCAAAAAGGATGTTGGAGAGACAGGGGGAGTTGGACCTGGCGACATCTCCCTTATCCTCAAGCACAACTTTCACGTTATCAATTGGCAGCGCAGCGCATGGCACTCCGCATGGATCGCGGGAGTCGAACTTCCAACAGGTGAGACGGGTGAGCGCGATGGGGGAGTTCGTCTAGCTCCCTCTCTTCAGCCAGGATCGGGCTCTGTGGATCCTTTCTTGGGGGTTGCTACAACGCTGGATCTCGACCTTTGGCGCTTTGATGCGGTAGCCCTATACAAAGAGAATCTTGAGGGTGCTCAGAACTTCGAAGAGGGGGACAAGCTGACCTTATCTGTTTCGGGGAAATACAGATTCGTCCATGTGAAGTATCCTGGACCAAGCGCAAGCGCGACGGTGGGACTCAAGTGGGGCCACACCTGGCGAAGTGCCACGGACCACATCACCAATTCCGGTTCGGGTGGTGAAGAGCTCCTTGTAAAGTTTGGCTTAGGCTACCACCCAAGGCCAGATATCGACATGGGCGTTTCCCTAGACCTGCCACTATATGAAGATCTCAATGGCACAGAGCAACTTGACCTCGACAGCCGAGTGCAGTTTGCATTAGGCTTGCGCTTCTAAATTTCTTGCAACGACAAATTGATCATGAAACCGTACTCACTTGCGACTGTCGGGCTCTGCGCGGCCCTCTTCTCCGCTTCTGCATGCCATACGACGGGTAGCGTCCTGGGGGCTTCGATAGCCGAGCTCGACAAGCCGTTTGTGATCCTCGATTTATCCTTCAATACCTGAGTCTGAAACGACAAGGCCTTCGGACTCGAGACGGCCTTAAGGCGCCAGTTAGGCGCCGACGCAGTAGATATAGACACCCGAGAGAGTACGTGCAGCCTTGCATTCCAGAATGCACGACCCCTTGATTTCCTTGCGGTGGAGTCAGCTGCCGCAGACGCCAATTACGCTCTAACGGGGATCGTCCTGAACGGCGCGGGTACCGTGGATGTTGGCTTGTGTACCGAGTGCGATGCCAGCGTCTCCCTTTTCACTTTGAATGGGTCGTCCCAGGCCATAGAGCTCCTTAGCCCCCTCCCCTTGGGCGCTGCGACCCTTAGGGCCGACATCCTGGATTGGGACACGAATCATCCCCGTCTAAGGATTTTGCCCTAGCAGCCCGCTGCTAGGACACGGGCAGGTCTGTACGCCCGGGATGGAGAGCGCTCCGTAACCGAACGCGGCTTTACAAAGAAGAAATAGAAGTGAACTCCACTTCTATTTTCCGTTTGTATAGAGGCTGAGAGTGGCAAGGGATGTGTCCATAGATATAGAGAATAGGACCATTTCTAGGCACTTTAGGAGATCTCTCCCTGTGGAGCAATCCACTTTGATTCTCCCCCAAACCGAGACCAGCCCCTTAGTTGGCTTCCCTTTGTGCGCCTTACGCTTGTCTTTAGTCTCACCCAAAGGGGAGTAGGTCGTATCACTAAGTTGACATCCATCTTCCACCAGCTTCCCCGTGCCCGCCTACCATGCATAAATCCGCCCTTCCGCTAGTCATCGTTCTCCTGCTCTGTTTCGGAGCCATTGGCGCGTACATGATTCTTGGTACGGAGGCAGGACCAACGTCGAAGATTGAGCTTCCGGGGACGAGCGTTAGTGACTCCACAAAAACACGGGAGGCCACCCAGCCCAATTTAGCGGACCAGGGGGCCTCCGATCCCGAGAGGACAGAGGTTTCTAGTTTCCAAGCCGCGGTAGAATCCAAGCAAAATACGGTTGCTGACAAGGCAGGGCCTTCGACTCAGCCTTGGATCACAGGCCGTGTAGTGAGTGCGAGTGGCGCTCCTCTGTCCAATGCAAAAGTGACAGCTGCGGGATCGGATAACCTACCTATAAACTTTGCTCCGAATCCCTCCAAGCAGGGCAAGACAGCGCGATGGTCCACGCTGACCAAAGAGGATGGGACGTTTTCAATCCAAGGCCCAAATGCGGGCGACCTTCGATTGAGTGTGCGCTTGGCAGGGTATGTTCCCTATCGAAGTGAGGCCTTGCAGTTGACCGAAAACTCAACCGGGCCGCTCCCTGATTTCACTCTACAAACAAGCGTCTATCTGGAAGGACAAGTTGTACTCGCCGGAGGCAGTCCCGTCGCGGGTGCCGAGTTGTTTATTGAAAACCCAAATCTCATGACTTTCTTCGGGAGCAATTTCTCGGAGCTGCCCATTGCCACGACGGATTCCAACGGACGATTCCGGGTGGATCAACTAGCTGCAGGACCTTGGCATATCCGAGTGGAGGCCAATGCGCTTCCGCACGCGCGCTTCGAGGGAATGGCGGAGCGTGCTGGTGTGTTGACCTCGGGTTTACTCTTTGAAATGCAGCGAGGTTTGACGATCACGGGCCGAGTTCTTGGAGCTCCCGATCTAGCCTTAAAAGCAGGCCTCTCCATTTCCGCGCAACCCAGCGGTACCCGCTTGCTTAGTTTTGACAACAAGCGAGAAAGCCTAGACGCAACCGTTGCCAGTGACGGCACTTTTGTCATCGAGGGATGTCGTAAAGATCAGAAATACACTTTGAAAGTCTATGAAGGCGCGGTGAAGAGCCTGCCTTGGGATCAAAAAGATACAAGCAGAACGCAGAGTTTGGATGTCCTCGCGGGTACAGATGCCGTGCGACTTACCTGGCAGGGCGGGACGGCTCTCACCTTTAGAGTTGTCGATGGCGACACGGGCTCGGCATTGGAAGACTTCACCGTCTCCTACGGGATCGGGTACTTCACAGAGCTGATCGATGAAGGCAAACAAACGGTGACCCACCATCCCAACGGCCTTGTTCAGTTAAAGGATCTAGTTAGCGAGTCCATGACCGGCACGTTCCAGGTTCAGGTGCGCTCTCTTGGGTACAAAACAACAAAAGTGTCTTATACGCTGATCAAGGGCAAGACCCTCGATATAGGCACTTTCGCACTAGAAGTGACGCCGTTGCTGACCATTCATGTAAAGGATGCGGCGACCGGGAAGCCGGTTGAAGGTGCCTCCGTTTCGATCAGCACAGGAGCTGGCCAAGACGCTGAGTCTTTCTTCACCATCGACTCAGGTGCGGAAGTCTTCCAAAGTGGAAATGACGGCACATCAAACTCCGGTGTGACAGATGGCGACGGGATTGCAACCCTCTCCTCAATTGAGGGTGAGACGGGGGAGTTGAGTGTAAAGCACAACAACTACACAGCATATCTACAGCAAGACGTGATGATGCCCATAGGCGTACCCTTGGTGTTGCGCGCCGACCTTACCAAAGGTGGGACCGTGCTAGTTCACGCTCTCGACGCTCAGGGGAGCCCACTCCTTGGTGCAAGCATTGAGTCTCGGGAAGTGCAGGTTGCACAACCCCCTACTTTTGGAGGTTCCACTGCAATCATGAGCAGCAGTGGAGCTCCCAATTTGGGTAGTGAGACAACGGAGTCCGTCACCGACTCCCATGGTGAGGTTGCCTTTCGCCACCTTACTCCAGGTTTTCACGAGTTCCGCATTGTTCAACGCCAGACTGGAGTGGGCCAAATCTCATTTGCAATGGCGGGCATGGAGAAGGGCGGCGAGCCCTGGTATGAAGTTGAGGTCTTAGAGGCAGGAGAGCACGAGCTCGAGCTGCGCGAGATCCCGCGCTGTAGTTTGTCGGGACGTGTCACGGAAGCTGGCGAGAACCTCGCGGGCGCCGTAGTTGATCTCATTGCCTCCAACCCGGAGGGAAGAGGAATGATTATGGGGTTCCCTGGGATGCCTAGCGAAAATTCGGCGCGTACAGATGGCAGTGGTAACTTCGAGATTACTGGCGTAAAGCCTGGCCGGTATGACGTCAAGATTACCCATCCCAACAGAGTGATGCCGACTTCAATCCCCATGGAGCTAACCGCTGGGAAAAATGGGATCGATCCGGATCTGCCCATTTCCATGGTGGAGGGAACGATTCGGGATCTTGATGGCAAGCCAATGCCGGGTATCCAGGTCAAGGCCGAACTCGCTAGCGGAGATAGTCAGGGGGATGGGATTGTTTTCATGCTCTCTCTTTCCTCATCCGATGACGGGGAAGGAAGCGCCGTCCAAATCCAAGGCGGAGCAGAGCCTGGTGTAACCGATGCAGAAGGGCACTATCGCTTGCGCGGAGTTACCGCAAATACGCAGCTGGTCATCTCCGCTAAGGGGGACGCAGCGGCTCCTAAAAGGAGTGAACCATTTGAGGTCCTTCCGAACGAAACCAAGTTGGGTGTTGATCTTTCGTTGATGCCAGCGGGGTCTCTCCTTGTCACTCTGGATGGAAACAAGGGATTCACGCTAATAAACGCGTCCTACCGAGGAGAGGACAAGGGGATCGAAGACAAGAGGAGTTTTGCCAACGATCCCACAGCGATGCTTACAGGGTTGATCCCCGGGCCCTGGGAAGTTTCACTGCAACTGCTCGGCCCCCCGAATGAAAACGGGAAGCCTACACCTGCGCCTCAAGAGGCGACGATCATCGCTGGTGAGCAAAGCCACCTGACGTTTGATCTCTAGCGTTTGACGCCGACGTACAGGTGCTCCAGCCCCTGTACGTCGGACATCCGCGGTAAGGAAATGGGCTTATCGGTTTCGACTTTGGACTCTCGAAAAGAGGTTGCAGTGCTGCATTTCGCGACGAAATCTCCCCAATCCTACAGTCCACTCCAATCGCCGCCCTGCTGTGCAATTCGGACCTCGGGTTAGGCATCGAAGGGAGAGGGACTTGAGCGGCTAGCGCTCACTCCCGTTACCCGTCGGGAACAGGAGTCTTCCCGAAGGTCTCGCCCTTCCTTGCCTTGGTGCCTTCGACCACGATCGATGTGTGGCACGGGTTTTGCCTAACTCGGTGTCTGTTCGGAGGCGCGCCAGCGCCTTCTTCCTTACCTAGTTCCCTGCCAAAGGACGCTCCCGATGAACCACTTCACACCGCTCGCGCTCGCCGCCTCTCTTACGTTTCTTGCCAATCTAGGCTATGGGCAATCCGTGATCGTCGTTGACGATCAAATGGGGCCTGGCGTTCATTTTACCAGCCTCACGGCAGCCCTCAATTCGGCATTGGATGGAGATGTTGTTCTCGTCAAGCCGGGTGATTACTACGGCGACGTCCATCCACTAGGTGGTCTGCGGGATTATCGCATCGACGGAAAATCTATTGATCTGGTTGGAGACACGGGGGGCCCAATCCGCCTACGGGATAGTTTCTTTAGCGTCCAAAACCTGGGTCCGACCCAGCACGTTAGCGTAACGGGTATCGAGTTTACGGACGCCTCCTTTGCGGCTCTCAACTGCCAAGGTTCTGTTGTCGTGAGTCGCTGCCGCTTCCCAGCTTTTGGATCGTTCTCCTCCTCGCCCTCACCAAAGCGCATGCTGATTATCTCAGGAACGGAGACCTTTGTTTTGGAGAACTCTTGGATCGAGGGACGCCAGACGAGTAATGCTTTTGGCACGGCACCTGGTGACGCCATCGATGCGGAGGGAAGCAACCTCTTCCTATATAACTCGACCGTCCTTGGAGGAAAGGGAAACGTAGGCAAACAAGGAGGCCGCGGACTCCGGTTAACCAACAGTTCGCTATTTGCTTCTGGCGGGATGATCTTGGGTGGTCAGGCTGGGGACAAGTCCTCTTTCTCAGGGATATGCAGCACACCCGGTGCGGGCATCACCATCCTTCCGGGGTCGGTTGTCGAGACGGTAAATGTTCGAGTCGGGGGCGGGCAAACGGGGAACTTCTGCACCATTCCAACCGAGGGTTGTGCTCCAGCAATAGAGGGTGCACTAACCGCTTTGACCATAACCCAAGAGGTTCCACACCACATCACAGCCACAAGCCCGGTCCGCGAAGGCGGGGTGATGACCATTGGAGCAACAGGTCAAAATCACGAGTTCGTCTTTCTTGCACTTTCCGCCAAGACCGACCCGTTCTTTCAGCTTGCTCTCTCCGCCATGAGCTTCGTCGACCTGGCCTCTTACTCGATCACAACCTTGGGCTCTATCACCAGCTCTGCGGAGGAGCTGTATGCGTTTCCAGTGCCCTTGATGCCAATCGGAATAGATGCCACGGTTCTAACGGCGCAGCTTCTCTTCGCGGACACCATGGGCAAGGCGTCCGTCAGTGGAATGGCACGTGTCGTCCTACTCGACTCCAAATACTAAGAGGCTTGGGAGGCGCATCCAACGGGAGCAGGCGGGTGTCCTTTCTAAACCCAGGCTGTTCCTGCGGTGCATACAGGCGAAACAGCCTACAACGGGGGGGGGGGGACTTGCGGGCATCGCAATCCTTGGATTGCGTCATCCCTTCAGCTACCATTCGCACCATAGGTGAATCTCGAGCAAAGTCGACTCCCTATTGTCCAACCTATGCATACAAAACCAAGAACGATCCACGGCACCGCACGCCAAGCCGTATGGCCTTTTTTTGCTTTTGTACTCCTGGCGCTCGTGGTCGTCCAGCTCTCCCGAGTTCTATTAGTCACCTGGCACTTGGAGAGGGTTTCTGAAACCGGGGGCCTCGCCTACATACTGCTACAGGGCTTGCGGTTTGACTTGGTAGCTCTTGGTAGCGTTCTCGCCGTTCCGTGCTTGGTGGCGCCATGGCTTCTCGCGTTCCGACCGACCTACCAAACCACTGGTAAGGTGTTGCGAATCCTCTTCGCCATCGTTGTCGCGTGTTTCTTCTTCCTGGAGATTTCAACGCCATCCTTCATTGAAGAGTACGGAACTCGGCCCAACTATCTCTTTGTCGAGTACCTGATCTACCCAAAGGAGGTGCTCGCCACGTTGTGGGGTGCCTACCCGTTCCAATTAATCTTCTCGACGCTTGTCGTCCCGGTCATTCTTCTTGGCACGTACCGCCTAATGAACCGCGGACCGAAACTGGACGGCCCCTTACCCTTGAGCAAAGCGGCCTTTCTCTCACTGTCTTTGGCATTTGTTTGTTTTGCGGCTGCACGCTCGACGACTGACCACCGCGCGGTCAATCCAAGTACGGTCTGCTTCTCAAGTGACCCCCTAGTCAACACCTTCCCTCTCAACTCACTCTATTCGGCCGCGTATGGTTTGTACGAGCTCTCCACTAGCGAGACGGATGCAAAGCCAGCTTATGGAGAGATGCCCTATCAAGAGGTTGTGTCGGAGATCCGCAAGTCGATGGGATATCCCCGTGAGGCGTTCTTCGATCCCAGCATTCCAACTCTCCATCGCCAAGAGAGCTCTGCGCCGCGCGAGCGCCCGCTCAACTTTGTCATCATGCTCCAGGAGAGTCTCGGCGCGGAGTTTGTCGGTGCCATGGGCGGCTTGCCCCTCACCCCGAATCTGGACAAGCTTCTTGCGGAGGGGATGACGTTTGACAACCTCTTCGCCACGGGGACGCGCTCCGCCAGGGGAATTGAGGCCGTCGTCTCTGGGTTCTTACCCACACCTGTTCGCAGTACCGTAAAGCTCCCACGCTCTCAAAGTAACTTCTTCACCATTGCGGAGCTCCTTCAGCAGCAGGGCTACTCCACCTCCTTTCTCTACGGGGGCGAGGCGCAGTTCGACAACATGGCCAGGTTCTTTACCGGCAACGGCTTTGAGACCATTGTCGACCATCACAATTTTGAGAATCCGACCTTTGAAGGAAGCTGGGGAGCATCCGATCAGGACCTCTTCCACCGAGCCCATAAAGACTTCGAAGCCATGGGGGACAAGCCGTTCTTTAGCCTTGTCTTTTCGAGTTCGAACCACTCTCCATGGGACTTTCCCGAGGACGTAATCGAGCTCTATGAAGAGCCACGCGCGACTCGGAACAACGCCGTCAAGTACGCCGACTACGCCTTGGGTGAGTTCTTTGATTTGGCGCGTGAGTCGTCCTATTGGAACAACACTGTTTTTCTTGTGGTTGCCGATCACAACAGCCGAGTATTTGGCGCAGAGCATGTTCCTGTCGAACGGTTCCACATCCCTGCGACGTTTCTAGGGGGGAGTGTTTCCGCGGAACACGTACCCGCCATCGCAAGTCAGATCGACCTGATCCCAACGGCTCTTTCGCTTATGGGAATCGATACGATTCACCCTGGGTTAGGGCTGGACCTCACACTCGAAAAAAACGCGGCCGCCGCCGGCCGGGCCGTCCTTCAATACAACAGCGCCAACCTGTATTTGACTGCAAATAAGGCCGTACTGCAGAGACCGGATTATGCGGTGGAAACCATGAGTTGGGATGGGGAGAACTTTGGACCCGCAGAGCCCGACTTAGAATTGGAGAAGCGGGCACTGGCGTATGCTTTGTGGCCCCAGTTGAGCTATCGAAATGGGGACTACCACCTGCCACTAGAGTAGCTCCCCGGAGCCGGTTCGATAGGTACGTGGTTTCGAAGTGACCCAGGCGCAGGCCCTAACTACACTCAGAGCATGCCAATTCTACGGTCTATTCCCGGGTTGATACTAACCCTGTTCGCGTCACTCACGAGCTGTCGGGAAGCCGTGGTTCCAGTTGGCCGCCTCCAGCTCGAGGCCCGCTTGGAGCGTACCGTATTTGAGTTCGACCAGATCACTCCAGGGCGTGTGCTCGAGCGACCGCTTGCGACCGATGGTTGGTACGAGGGAGTTGTCACGGAAGGAAGTAGGGATTGGCTTCAATCAGCGGGGTTGCGCTCTACGCTGCAGTTACCAGCAAGCCGTGTCGACTTCCCAACCCTGGAGCTCGCCGTTAGCAAACCTCCATTTTTGCCCTATGAGTTCTCTCTTGGTGTTGAACTCAATGGGTATAGGTGGGAGACAGCTGCCGTCGGGAACTTGGAGCATCTTCTAACCTTTGCCATTCCACCCGACCTACTTCGGGTTGGGGAGAATGAGCTCGTCCTTTACTCCTCCCACTTCATGTCTCCGCGGGAGTGCAGTGTGGGAAGTAGCGCGCGGAAAGTAGGAGTTCACCTGGGCCATGTCCAGCTGCTTCGGACAGAGGATGACGAGCTCAACGGCCCAAGCACGCCTCCTCTAACAGGGTCCCTTTTGAGTGTGCGAGTGCCCGCACCGGGCTCGCTTCACATGGGGGGGAACGAGCGTCCATTATGGGTCCTAATCCAAGACGGTTCGACTGGCGTCCAAGTCGGACCAGTCATGATAGAGGGGGATGGGCAGGTTGACTTAGTGGATTTCATCGGGCGCGATGTGAGCATCTCGGTGTGGTCCGAACCCGGTGAGTCCTGCGTACCAGATTACCTGTGGTTGGAGACACAGACGCCTCTCGCCAACGCCGTTGTCATTGTCGTGGATACACTTCGTTTCGACGCTGTATCCAAGCAGCAAACACCGGCTATCTGGAGCCTCGCCGAGGAGGGAGTCTTTTTCCAAAACAGCTTCTCCCATGCGCCCATGACTCTGCCGTCACATACAGCCCTGTTCTCTTCACGATATCCACACGATACGGGGGTCGTCACGAACGGGCAGGCCGTTCCAGAAGATGTCTCCCTACTCGCCGAGTGGTTAGACCGCATGGGGTATGACACTCGGGCGACGGCCTCACTCGCCACCTTGTGGGAGCAAATCCCGAACCTTGGACTTGATCAAGGTTTCCATGACTTCAGGCATCCCGAACGCGACTACAGCGATGGTGAGGCCTCAGCGCTTCTACTAAAATCACAACTAGCGTCTCGCCCCATAGATCGAGCTGGCCCTCTTTTTCTATTTGCCCATTTTGCGGATCCCCATGAGCCCTATAGGACTTTCCAGGGAACAAGGGCGTCCCTAAAAGTCCAGCTTAACCGCCAGGTCGTGGCAACAGCCGACCCGCAAACTGCTCCCCATATTCGGGCTCACTTTGACCTGCCCGCCGGGGTGCATGAGATTGAACTTCGCAGCGACGCGGCGCCCTTTGTCATGAGATCGCTCTATGTCAACGTGTTCGAAAACGGCCAACCGGTGAGGGCAAAGGTCACCTATTCCGAAGGCAATCGCTTGGATACACTCGGCGTTCTGCGCGCGACGTTTACGTTGGAGCGGCCTTCCAAGGGAACGATCGAAACCTGGGTTTGCGATCATCCGAGTCAGAAGGATGCGGCGAATCGCTATCTTGAAGAGGTGCGCCAAGCCGACAAGGCGGTAGGTGGCATCCTGCAGTCACTAAAAGACAGCGGCCTTTACGAAAACTCACTCATCGTGTTCACCTCGGATCACGGTGAGGCCTTCGCCGAGCACGATCTCAATGGGCATAGTCAAAACTTATACGATGAACTACTGCACGTTCCAACCATCGTCAAGTTGCCCAAGGGGGAGTCGTATGCAGACATGCAGAGAGGGCTCATCGAAAGGAAGAGCAGCCTTATTCGGCATGTTGATTTAGCACCGACAATCTTGGAGGTCCTCGGGATATCGGTACTACCGGGCGCGGTGGGGTCCTCTTTGGTTGGAGGATCTCCAGAGGACCACTTGTTGATCGCCGAGACCCATCAACCCGAAGCGAAGCGGGGCTCGTACTGTGTTCGTGACACCAACTTCAAGTTGATCTATTATCCCGAGGCGGACGAGTTCGAAATGTTCCAAATCGATTCGGATTTCAATGAGGTCCTGAACGTGTTTTCCACTCACGAACAAAAGCGAAGAGAGTGGCCCCAGCTACTACGGAATCTTGCCGGTACTTGGGAGCGGCGTGACGAGGAGCCCAGAGAGACGCCTCCTGCCCCCCATATTGAAGCTCTCGGTTACTAGTTCTAGGGAACCCGACCAATGCGTCAGTTCAACGGACCGCCTACGTGCCCGGTTCGTTATCGTGCGCAAATGCAAACCACTTTCGAGGCTCTCTCTCTCTCCCCAACACTCCTCCAAGTGATCTCAGACCTGGGGTACGAGAAGCCGACACCGATCCAGGCACAGGCCATTCCAGCCTTACTCTCCGGCCGAGACGTCGTAGGGGAATCGGCGACGGGAAGCGGTAAAACGGCCGCCTTTGGCATTCCTATATTGGAGCGCATCTCTATCGAAACCAGAACCCTACAGGCCATGATTTTGTGCCCCACCCGCGAGCTCACTGCACAGGTCGCCCGTGAGATCCGGAAGCTTGGTAGATGTCATCCGGGACTAGCCGTGGTTGAGCTGATCGGTGGTCAACCCGCCCGCCCCCAACGGGATGCCCTAGAGCGCGGGGTACACATCGCCGTCGGGACCCCCGGGCGCCTGCTAGACCACATGCGACGTGGAGTGCTGGATCCTAGCTCGATTCAGGTCGTTGTCTTGGACGAGGCGGACCGCATGCTAGACATGGGGTTTGGTGAGGACGTCAGCAAAATCCTTAGCGCACTTCCAAATCAGCGACAGACTGCCCTCTTCTCAGCGACCATCCCCGAGGGAATCCAAGCCCTACAGCTCGCCCATCAAAGAGACCCCATTCGACTCTCTGTTCAGGCTCCTGCGGAAGAGACCGACAATATCCGCCAGCTCCAAATCAACGCAGAGGCCGGCGACAAAATCCGCGCCCTATGCTGGTTGCTTCACACCTTTCCCCATGAGTCCGCGCTTGTGTTTTGCAATTTCAAGGCGACCGTGGCGCTACTGACGGAAGAGCTCTCCATCGGCGGGGTTAGCGTAGATCGCTTCGACGGGGATCTCGATCAGTTTCACCGTGAACAAGTACTTGCTCGCTTTCGCAATCAGAGCGTCCGGGTTCTCATCGCAACAGATGTCGCGGGGCGCGGACTGGACGTGAAGGGCCTCGACTTGGTTATCAATTACGAGTTGCCTCAACAGCCCGAAATTTACATACACCGCATTGGCCGGACGGGTCGTGCCGGTCAAAAAGGAGTCGCCATCTCGCTTACGAATGGCCACCAAGATACCAGGATTCAAGCCGCTGCGCTCGCCACGGGCCAAGTTATTGAGAAGCTCTCTTTGGATAAGAGTCCGGGGTTCAGCACCCTCATTCGAGAGATCTCTAGGCCCCCTAAAATGGAGACCATCCTCATCTCAGGAGGCCGAAAGGACAAAATCCGTCCAGGTGATATCCTCGGCGCGCTCACGGGGAAATCCGGGGGACTTCGTGGAGTTGATGTTGGCAAAATCGAGGTTCACGAGCGGCTCACCTTTGTGGCCGTCTCCAGAGACCTTGCTGCAAAAGCTGTTCGCGAGCTGAATCATGGACGAATCAAAATGAAGCGCTACCGGGCAACATTGGTCAGCTAGATTGCGAGCCCAACCTTCCCTTTCAGCCCGACTTTCAGGCCGTACTCAGAAATGACGGATGCGTTTCATAGGCCGCGGGTATTCGAGAAGCAAACCTTCGGTGTGAAGCGCACCGGGCCACTTCCCGACTGCTTGCTTTGCGAGAAGCACCGGGCCCCGTTGCTACGGATTGCGTATAGGGAGTGCGTACCGTCCTATGTCTAGCTTGGCCCCCGATTGGATCGGAGTGGACATGGGGGGAAGTGGAGCTCGACTGACCCGCGTGTCCTGGGTACCAGGTGCCCAAGCATGGAGAGCCGAGGGACCGCTTGTAACCTTCCTATGGGAGCCGTCGAATCGGGAGCCCACTCCACTGGAAGACCAACTGGGTGAGAATGCACAACCGATCCATCCTGAAGAGGCCGCTCATGGGGAGAAACGGCTGGCGCAGCTGGCATGTGCGATTCGGTCTCTCGAGCCCACACCAGCGACTCTCCTTGCCCTTGCAGCTCCCGGGTTGCGGGATCCGGACTCCGGGGGTTTACAGGCTGTTCGCAATGGCCCACGGCAGCCATTTCTTGTTCGTGACCTTGCAGCTCGGCTGGATCAAAACGAGACGTATTTGTTCGGTGATAGTTTGGCCGGCGCTGCTGGGGAACTCTATGGACTCGGTGGTGCGCTCTTCGGATCCACAAATGGATTCTACTTGGCCGGCGGCACTGGTCTTGCTGAAGCCCTCATCCTAGGAGGAGAAGTTTGCGAGCTCACTCCGCCCTGGGAGAAAGCGCTTCAGGTGTTTGAAAATGGGGTCAACCTAGAAGATCTCCTAGCTCCGTATCGATTGAAGCGAACCCCCTCCGCACTGGATTCCAATGGCGAGCTTCGTATCGAAGTGCTGCTCTCCAGGTTGGAGAGCTATGTACGTCGTCGCCAAGAAAATTTCATCGATGCCTATGGGACCCCGATAGATCACTTTGCCATAGGGGAAGGCCTGGCAAGAATATTGGCCGGCACTACCTTGCCCGAAGCGAATTGGACACAATCACTCTACCTCTCAACGATGCATGCCGCACCCGCAATCGGTGCCGTCGCCTTGGCCTCCAAACTTCGTGAACACCGATGGTCCTAAACCACCCCAAACGTCTCCTGCTCCTCTTATTCCTCTGTATCGGGGTGTTTCTCGGTGGCTGTAAACAAGTCGTCCCGATCCCGACTCTAGACTTCAAGACAACCCGCGCCATTTGGATTACGCGATGGGACTACGTAACGGAGCAAGACATCCAGACGATTGTGGCCAACTGCTCCGCAGCTGGTTTCAACCAGCTTATGTTCCAGGTGCGGGGAAATGGCTCTGTGTTTTATCCCTCAACAATCGAACCATGGGCAGAACAGCTGGGGGGAGTCGATCCTGGATTTGACCCTTTAGCTGTCGCCATTCGCGAAGCGCATCAACGTGGATTGCGGCTGCACACTTGGGTAAATGTAGTGCCGGCCTGGTGGGGGAGTACGCCTCCTTCCAATCCGGAGCACATTCTCAACAAACGTCCTGAGTGGCTTTGGTATGACGCGGATGGCTTGCGCCAACCTGAGTCCGACAACTTCTACCTCAGCCTAAATCCGTGCCTCCCCGAGGTGCGCGACTACATCACCTCCGTGGTCACCGAGGTCGCGACCAATTATGCCGTGGACGGTATGCATCTGGACTATATTCGCTTCCCTAATGAGAAGCCGGCGGTCCGGGATGGTAGTGACTATCCACGGGATCCCCGGACCTTGGCGCTCTACGAAAAGGAGACGGGTTTGGGTCCCGATGACAACAGGCAGGCTTGGAATCAATGGCGCACCGACCAGGTTACGCTGCTCCTGCGGGAGATCCGTGGTGCTGTGTTAGAGGCCCGACCAGGCCTCGAAATCAGTGCAGCTGTTGGAAGCGAGCTGCCTGCGGCAAAGTCACACTTTCAAGATTGGGAGGCCTGGCTCCAAGAGGGCCTACTCGATACGGTTTACCCCATGAACTACACGGCCGACGATGAGCGGTCAGCCCAGAGGTTCGAGGATTGGAGGGGTCGCACCTCCGAAGCCAACATTGTGATGGGCCTGCACGGCACCAACTCAACCCCCGAGCTCCTGCAACAGCGAATGGCTGCCGCCACGAATACCCTCAGCGGGTTCTGCCTGTTTGGATACCTCTCCTTTTGGGACTCTCAAAACAAAACGATAGACGAGCAGGATGCCGTCCAATCCAACGCCCGAAAGAGCCTTCGCACTCGTTTGTTTCCTCTTCCCGATTGACTCCGGCTTTTGCAGCCGTGGTTTTTGTAGAATAAGAGTCCCAGTCATGTCACCGATTCCACAGCTCGCGGGTTATCCCGCAGAATTGCAAGCTCAGGCTGAGGCTCTTTTGAAGAGTGGAGAGCTGGGAAACCGTCTTCTCAAGCTCTATCCAGAATCCCACAAGATCCATTCCAGTAAAGACCTGCACGACTACACGCAAGAGCTAAAGGCGAGGTACATGCGCAACGCTGCCCCCCTGTCGAAAGTCACCTATGACTCCAAGCTCCGGACGGTAAGCCAAGCACTAGGTCTACACCTTACAGCCCAACGAATCCACGGCTCTCGCATGAACAAGCGCCGCGAGATTAGGATCGCCACTGTTTTCAAAGATGCGCCTGCGCCGTTCTTGAGGATGATCGTGGTCCATGAACTCGCTCACATGAAGCACGCAGACCACGATGCCAATTTCTACAGGCTCTGCTGCAACATGGAGCCGAACTACCATCAACTCGAATTTGATTTGCGCCTCTATTTGTGCACGCTCGAGTCTCCAAACACCGAGGGCTAATAGCTCCTTCCCTATTTCACTTTGATCGATTCCGAAGAGTTCCAGTACCTAGCCGCCAAGATGGGGTGTGAAATCTCAATCAACGCTTCCACGCGCCTGCTCGCTTATCTTGACGCGATGTTAGAGCAAAACCGAAGCGTCAATCTGACTGCCGTTCGCGACCGCGAATCGGCCGTAATTTTCCACGCTCTCGACTCCGTGGTCATGGGGTGCGTGCCCTTCAAAAAGGCACCAGAAAATGCACTCGATATCGGAACTGGAAATGGTTTTCCAGGTGTTGCGATTGCGTGCCTGTTTCCCGAAGCCCAAGTCGTATTGATGGACCGCACCCTCAAGAAACTTAAGGCCATCGAAAGAGCGCTCGACTTTGCGGGTTTTGACCTGAAAAAATTCGAGCTCGTACAGATGGACGCCTCGGAAGCTCCCTCCCATGGCTACAAGGGGAAGTTCAACCTGATCACGAATCGCGCGGTTGGTCCACCCAACGAGATGGGGATCCTCTCCATGCCGCTACTTGCGGAAGAGGGTCGTATGCTGGCTTGGCTTAGTGACGATACCGCTGCGCCAACGACCCTAAAGGGTGGACTCCGGTTCGTTGGGGAGATGTATTACGACTTGCCCTCTCCCGCGAATCGGAAGCGGCACCTGGTTGATTACGCTCACTAACTAGGCAGTGGTGAGGGCGCCTACCTATAGACTCATCCCCTCGCTCCGCAGCGCCTAGGTTGTCCGCGCTCCCTGTCGGTATTGGAGAAACAACAAGTTAGGTCATAGGAGGGGAGAGCGAGTCTGTGTAATCAATGACCCGGTTGTGAGTGCTCCCATTCTCATCGGGCCTGTAGAGCCGACGGTCTCCCCCCGAGGTGCAATGGCAAGCGGGCAGCAGCCATTTTTAGAGGGGATCAGCCCAGGTCGAATCCCAAAGAGCCGCGCCTCCGACTTAGGGTAGGTGAGAGGCCAAGGGGTTGGGTCCTAGAGCGCGCTACGGAGCGCTCGCATTTAGAAGACTGGCCTCTCGGACAAACTTTGGTGGCGCAGGTAGTGTGCCACTGAGGACCACCCTTTCCAGAAGGCCGCCCTCCAGTAAGCTTGGAGTCAACACCAGGGAGCCGCCAGGCTGAAGGGTCTCGAAAGTAAACTCTTGATGCCCGTTTTGCGCGAGGAAGCTCACCTCGAGAGCTTTGGCCTCAAAAGCAGATGCGCTGGTTTCGATAGCGATGGAAGCAAATCGTTCTAATAACCTTGGGGACGGGAAGTCGAGGGTTTGTGTCCAACGGCCCGCGTCCTCGTCGACAAGGAGCTTCCCCGTACGAAACCTCTGAAGTGTGGTCTTGTCGAGAGCTGAAACCAGGCGAAGCTGAAGTATCCTCACTTGAACTGCTTGAGCACTCTCTAGATAGATAGCGATGGAATCCGCACCGGGAGCTTGCGCCAGGATTGGCATCACAACGCGATTCTTTCCTGCACGCAGTAGAACTGCCGTCCTTGCCTTTCCAGCGACAATCACGAGCCGCGCACCCTCTTGGGAGACCTGCCCTTCGAACTCGAGCTCAAGGACACCGTCACCATTGTGGGCCAAGGTGTTTTCCTCAAGCCTACCGATATAGACCTGTCCATGCACCGAGACCGACTTGCCCAGTTCACCGCCAGCGACAAGAAGGCTGTTCGGGTGGGGGATGGGGAGACTCACACTCGGTGGAGATAGCGCAAAGAGCTCGGCCGCAGGTGCTGGTACATCCCAATGATCGCCTTCTAATGCATAGGAGAAAAGGGCATGGTTTGGTATCTCCTGGAAGAGTACCGATGGAGGATTTTTGGGATCGCTAGCGGCAAGGGCCCTCGTGATCTCGTTGATAGAAGATCCACCTGGAGTGGCGTAGTTCGTGACCTTGCGGTCGGTGAGGTGCTTGAGTAGATAGGCGAGTGTGCTGTGTTGGCTAAAGCTAGTACCGCAAAGGACGATCGATTTGGGTTCCGTTGGTTGCACGGGTGCGGGGCCTCCTTCCCGGGGGAAAAAGTGTAGGTGCTCTGGCATGCTGGACGAATAGCGTAGATTGTCGCTTGCGTCGAGCTCGACGCCGATCATTGCCAACAGATCGCCCGCAGGCTTCTGGCTTGCGGGCAGCATCTGCATATCAAATTGCGTACTTCGTTGTTCTTCTGGAACAGTGAGTCCGACCTTTTGAATGGCAGCCTCTCCCGCCAGCAAGATCCCCCAATGGGACCAATGGGAATCCATACTCAAATATAGAGGTGCGCCCTCCCAGCGCTTGTACACGGGAAGCAAATCCACGGTCTCCACACCTCTAGCCTGCATCGCTGGAACGACAAGGTTGTCAAATTCGGGTGTTGCTAAAATGCCGTACGGCAGCATCTTGTCTGCGATAACGGCCTTTCTAGGAATCGGAATTAGAACGTGCCGTATTCCCAATCCATAGAGTCTTCTCGAGATGGCGGCTTCCGTTGCCGCTGCCCTTTCGGCCAACCCGCCCCCTGGAGGCTCCGGAACAATGGTTCGGTCCTTGATGAACATCCATCCGTTGTCACCGAGTAGAACCGAGCTATTCGATTCCCGTAAATAGCGAAAAAGGAACCTCGCATAGGGCGCGCCGACCGTGTTTCGAATACGAGAGGTCAAGCGATAGTCGTCCTCGAAGAGGCGAGCGCGCGTGCCGTCTGCAAAACTTGCGTTCGCTCGTTTGGCGGTATCAATCTCAAGCTCTTTCCCTAGGATCCGCGGCATTTTCGACGGTGCCAATAAGTCGATCGCAGTCGTCCCAAAAATGAGTAGCGCTGAGGTCACAAGAACAAACAGCGCGACGAATCGACTGGAGCGGTCGAGAGGCCTATCTTCCGGTATGCAGACAAGGCCATCCCTGGTCATTCCACCCGCAATAGGATTAGAATTGGAAGTAGAGGAATGGTACATGACTAACGTAGTGGAGATGGAGGATGGAGATCCAGAAGGCAATTTGCAAAGGCAGGACCCATGTTGGTTTGGCCTTGTAGATCAGCTCTTGCGTTGTAGGTAAGCCCCAAATCGCAACAGCGCCGGCAAGTCCCGCAAGCAGGTGAATCGGGCGTAAGGCGAGCCCATGGGCCGTATCGCCAGCCAGTCCGAACATGGCGCTCAAATAACTAGTCGCTTCACCAATGGACTCACAACGGAAGAATACCCAGCCAAATATTACGAGAACAAAAGTCAGGGCGACCTGGACGAAGTAAGGGGCCTTCGAATAGAGGGAGCGTTTGCCGAGGAGACGCTCGAATACAAGCCAGAAACCTTGATAGGCACCCCAGGCGAGGAACGTCCAGTTTGCGCCGTGCCAAAGTCCACCGATCAACATCGTGAGGCACAAATTGATATAAGTTCGCACCGGTCCCTTCTTGTTACCACCGAGGGGGATGTAGAGGTAGTCCCTCAGGAAGCTCGAAAGGGATATGTGCCAGCGCCTCCAAAAGTCCGTGATACTGATGGACCGGTAGGGTTGGTTGAAGTTGATGGGAAAGCGAAAGCCCATCATGAGGCCGAGCCCAATCGCCATATCCGAATAGCCCGAGAAGTCGAAGTAGATTTGGAAGGTGTAAGCGAGAGCGCCGATCCACGCGTGAAGGGCGTCTAAGTTACCTCCCTCAAAAGCCGCATCCGCGACACCACCGAGGACGTCGGCGATGAGAATCTTCTTCGCCAACCCCGACTGGAACGCCAAAATACCACGATAGAACTTGGAACGTGTATGGGTGCGCGTGTGCAGCTGCTCGGCGATCGTGTTGTACCGAACGATGGGGCCCGCAACGAGCTGAGGAAACAGGGCGACATAACACATGAAATCCCGAAAGGAGCGCACCGGTTCGGCCGTTCCTCGATAGACATCGATCGTGTAGCTAAGCGTCTGAAAGGTATAGAAGGAGATCCCGACGGGGAGGATGACCTGCGCAAAGTGGAACGAAGGTCCACCGAATGGCTCCAAAATAACGTTGAGCGTATCGATGCCAAAGTTGAAGTACTTGAAGTACCCCAACAGCCCAAGATTCACCACCAGAGACACAAGCAGCCAGCGCTTGCCCTTTTTCGAGTGCTCATGGACCCCGTCTCGAGCTGCAACAATTTGCTTCCCGCACACGAAATCCACGACCGTAGAGATCCACATCAGGAACACGAAATCGGGTCGCCACCAGCCATAAAAGACGTAGCTGGCCACAGCGATGACTACGGACTTCCAACGCCGAGGGGTCAGCGCATAGACCGCCAAGAACAGGGGCAGGAAGTAGTAGAGGAAAACCCCACTGGCAAAGACCATTAGGAAGCGGTGGGAGTTTGGGGAAGCGGTGGGGAAACAGGACGAGGTGCCTAGCACCCGTACGGCCATTGGAGGTCAGCCAACATATTAGCCGACACCACCCCCCTAAGGAAGAGTGGGGCCCAGCCGGGGAATGGAATGCGCCCTCCCTGGAAGGTAAGCGTTCACGGGGTTCTTGGACAGGTCTGAGCAAAGTCAACCGATGGATTGTGTGTGACAGACCTGCCCTCACCCAATCCATCGTGCCCCGGTTGCATCGCGCTCATGAAAGAGCTCATGTCGCTGAAGGTGATCGTGGAAGAGCAGGGTGTGGAAATAACACGGCTCAAAGCTCAGCTCCAAAGGACATCCCGCACCTCAAGCAAACCACCGTCGAGCGATGCACCTTGGGATAAGGGCGCGTCCAAGCGTTCGCCAAGTGGAAAGAAGCGAGGCGGTCAGCCCGGGCACAAGGGCAAGAACCGTCCACCTGCATCGCCAGGCGATGTTGCCGAGACGCACGCGATCAAGCCGACGCTCTGTGGCTCGTGCAGTGCGCCGCTAAGAGGCAACGACCCAAACCCGAGGCTCCACCAAACCAGCGACATCCCTCCGGTCACGCCGAAGATTGTCGAGCTTCAGCTGCATTAACTCAGGTGCACTAAGTGCGGCAAGTCCACCCGCGCTGACCTGCCCAAAGGTGTTCACCCAAGTGCTTTCGGCCCGAACCTGTCGAGCTTAGTCGTGCAGCTCGCCGCAGCGAGAGACCGAGCGTTCGAGCACACTGCGGGAGAGGTCGAGTCCCTCGCCCGCGTACTTCTTTTCGAGCCGATAGTACGGCATGTGGAACTGAAAACGCTCGGCGATCACGTGGGCCAAAAAGCCGGGTCCCAAAAGACCCTTGTCAATGACGCGTGGTGAAGCGGGCGCCGTGACGACACCATCTTCGCAGGAGCGGCAGCAGTACTTAGCGCGCTTCCTCTTGTGAACGATCGTGAGCTCGATTCGCTCGAGTTCACGAGTCTCTTCGAAGCCGATGGGATGCAATGCGCCCCCGCAACGGCAGGTAAGCTGATCTTCGGGTAGTTCGAAGAGAGTCGTCACCACAGGGAGGTGCTTCGGGAACTTGTTGCGGCGACCCTTCTTCTTGGTCAGCTTCGCGGGGTCGGGCTTTTCGACTTCGATGTGACCTGTCACTCCGGTCTCCTCGGCGATGCGCTCTGCATCGGCGACTAAGTCCGCGAAGAAGAGGTGGAGCTGGTGCTCGTGGCCAGAGGCGATACCCGTAAGCTTGCGCTCGGACTTTTGGCCAAAGAGCATGCAGGCAAACACCGCGAGGTTGTGCTTGAGATTGACGATCTCTTGATCGCGATTCGACAGAGTCTCGTCGCGTTCAGAAAGGGCGAGTTGCTGCTCCTGAACCAGGCGCAAAAGCGCCTCGATGTCCATCGGTTGCTCGTCGTTTATGTCCCTCACTTTCACGCTCTTTACGTATGCCAGCAGAGAAATGAGGGCGAAACTTACCAGCTTTTAGGTCGATTCCTTCAAGTAACATCGAGAGATCCGCGCGGGTTATTTCGGCCTTGTTCGAGGTGCCCAAAAGCACCCAGCGGAAGGTCCCTTTTTCCAAACGCTTATAGTGCATCCACAACCCGTTGCGATCCCAGCGGAGCAACTTGATTCGGTCGCGACGCTTGTTCAGGAACACGAACAGGCCGCCCTCGAAGACGTTCTCGTCAAGCTGGTCGCGGATGATGGCGACCAGCCCATCGTGCGCCTTGCGGAAGTCGACGGCTTCGCGGCAGAGATAAATCGCCGACTGCGAATCGAGGCTTAGCAACGCGCTGCTGAGAGCAGGCGAGCGAGGCTCGCCTCGTCAAAGTCGGGCGCTAAGATCGCGCGAGTTCCGCACGGGAGAAGGAGCTCGATTCCGCTCGTACTCGGAGCTGCTTGGGGGCTTCCGGCGGGCACGAGTTCAAGGAAAGCCGGAGGGGATTCCTCGGCAGTGAGCGCCGCCTCCTTGTCCTGGCGAATCCAATATGTGAAGACGTGGATGGGAATGCCGGAGAGGACCGAGAGCTGCTTGAGTGCTAGGCGGTCGCTGGTCGAGAGAGCGCCGCACTTCGGCGGGGTCGTAGTAGGACTTTTGCATGCCCCGTAGCGTGACGCGATTCCCGAGTGTGACAAGGTGGGCGTCACGCTACGGCTAACACTACAGACGCCTTCCCTTTCGCAGAATAGAGCCAGCCTAAGCCGAGTCGGGCCCCTCTGCATACCCGCCGTTGAGGGCGCCAGAGCTTCGCATCATCATCATGGCAGCACCTGCTGCAATGACAAGCCCCGCACCGACAACGAGGAGCACTGGGTGCTGGCCGAAACGATCCATATTCAAGCCGACCAAGGGGCCCAGCACTAGGAAGAAACACCTGAAGATGAGGCTCCGCATCGAGACGAATCCCGCCCGATCACTTGATGGGATTCGGCGTTGCTCTTCGTGGTGAAGTGTCGGCCCATTGAGGCCCCGCATAAACGTCAGCAGGAAGTAGAATCCCACGCCCCAAGCGGTATGGACCAACCCCATACCCGCATAGCCTGCGGCGATGAGAAGAATGCAGAATAGAAGCATCCTCTGCATGCCAATCGCCTGGGAGATACGGGTTGAATAGAGAGAACCAAAAGCGACGGAGTAGTTTGCTGCCGCCCAGATCAAGCCGAGCCAGGTGGCGCTGATTCCAGCATCCGTTGCATAGAGTTGAATCGTCCACACGGGAACAAAGGACGCCATACCGAGGGCAATAGTTATGAGCACAACGGCTCGTAGGCGCAGGTTATCAACCGCCACGTGGCGCACCATTCCCTTGATCTGTTTCCAGTTCTCCTGCAGAGGCGGGCGGTGGCGCGCAGGCTCCACGAGCTTCCACGCCACGCCGAGGTTGACAACCCAAATAAGGACCTCTAGTACGAACGGTGAGCGATGCCAATAAGCGTATAAAAGTCCAGCAACGATTGCGGCCGTGCCCTCTCCAAGTTGCCCAAAGAATTTCACCCGTCCCGTCCAAACACCGAATTCGGACTCTTGCTTGGTCTCCTGTAGGGACTCGTATAGCAAGGCGGAGTCCGTCCCCGAGATCAAAGAGATCCCGACCCCAAGGACAATCTCCGCCAGAAGGATGTGCTCAATCGAGTCCGCTCGGACATAGATCGACCACCCCATCGCGTTTAGAATTGATGAAATGATCAGGGTACGGCGATAGCCTATTCGATCGGCGAGATACCCTGAGGGGAACTCAAAGAGAGCCATTACGAGCCCAAACGCGCCTTGGAGTAGAAAGATCTCCCTTAGGCTCATACCGATGTCCTGACGGAAATAGACCGTAAGGATAGCCATAGGGAATAGGCTCATCTGGAGCGCGCTAAACGTGCAAAGTAGCCTAGGGTTCGTGCGCAGAGTCGACATGGCGCGAGATGCTATTCGATCTAGCTAAGCCTTGGGCCGTCCAAGGTGGAAACCCATCGGGAAAGGTGATGCGGGAACTCGGGGTTGGGATTCGCTAGGATCCGTATCCGCCCCAACGACAGAACTTTTTCGCCCCATCCCCATGAAGCACCTAACCGCATTCTTAGTCCTTGCAACTACCGCCGCCTGCGCCTCGACAACAATGAGTAATCCTCCGGATTCAGCCCCCCTGCCGCTGGGCAGCTTTCTTGATGTTCCCATTGTGCCGATTGCCGATGTCGCTATCGAGATCCACGTTCCCGGCGATCCTGACTTCTTAGACGTCTTCGACGAGGAGTCGGCTTGGATCATGAATCCAAGTACACACGCCGTGGAGCTCGTCTCGAAAGAGGGTGTGATCGGCAGTGTGGAGGTGCCCTCGCCAATCGCTGCAACGGTGATGGGATTTGGCTCTCTTTGGGTGGCGAATAGTATGGGGCGTCGGGCCGGGTCCAACATCTATCGGATTGATCCCCAAACACGCGAAGTCCAGGCCATCGTTGACGTTCCGATTGTTGGTTATGAGAGCTCGATGGCCATAGCTGGTGGCATGCTTTGGGTGCTCTCCGATCAAGAGGGCACACTCTCCTACATCGATCCTCGGACCAATCTCCTAGCGGGGCGAGTTCAAGTGAAGCCGAACTCTTATGGACTGGCCGCTGGCTTTGGAAGTGTCTGGGTAAGTAACACGGGTGGCTGGAGAGGGACCATTCCAGGGTCGCTACAGCGTGTTGATGCCAATGCGAAGGTGGTCATCGCAACCATTCCCGTCGGAACGAAGCCGCTGTTTCTCGCAGCCGGCGAAGGCGGAGTTTGGGTGATCAACCAAGGAGAGGGAACGGTGAGCCGAGTCGATCCCTCGACCAACCAAGTGGCCGCAACTATTGAAGTGGGGGTCGATGGTTCCGGAGGTGATATAGCCGTGGGCTACGGGAAGGTCTGGGTGCGGGCCTCGAAGGTCTTGCTCTCCGTCATTGATGCGGAGACCAATCAAGTCGTCCAACGGTACGGTCCGACTGCTGGTAGTGGCGGCGTTCGTGTCGGCCACGGAGGAGCGTGGATTACGGCGCACGATACCAAGCAAGTATGGCGACTACCTGTTAGCGAGTAATTAGATCCAAGAGAGCCGAAGGGGCGTGTCATCAGGATTCCAAACAGGGAACTTTGTCATGACACGCCCCCATAAATCCGTGCGAACAAACGCCTCGAGCCAAAGCGCCAAATGCGGCCAATCTTGAGCCTCAAACCAGTCTCTGTCGGTTAGGGCATACTGACGTACAAATGGTGCAATCGCTTGATCAGCCAAGGACCGTGCAGGACCGAACAAGAAAGCATTTTTAGCCAGCTTCTCTTCTAGAGACCTCAAGAATACGGCGCCTAGTTCACGGAACTCTTCCCGCCTCGCGGGCTCATGTCGTGCCGAATACTTGTAGCGATCTAGGTTGAACTTGAACTTACCGTCGCAGGCTTCGATCAACCTCTCCGCAGCCTCGAACTCACTCTTCCCTGGCAGCAACCATCCCTCAGGGTCGGCCTTTTGAAGAGCCCACTTCATGATGTCTAAACTCTCATCGATCACGCGCTCGCCGAGCACGAGAACGGGCACGGTGCCCTTAGGAGAAACGGCGTAGAGCTCCGCTGGTCGATCGCGGAGTGCGACCTCCCGGAGCACGCAGGACTGCCCGCTGACGGCTAGGGCTAGGCGCGCGCGCATTGCATAGGGACAGCGTCGAAAACTGTAGAGGATGGGCATGTAGGTGTGGCTACTCTAGGGCAAGCAGAATGCGCTCGGCATCAGCGCTATCATTGTAGACGTGCGGTGAGATTCGCCACCCGCCATCGCGCTGGGAGACGGTAACTCCTGCGGAAACAAGCGCGGCCGACACCTCGTCGAATCTTGACGCATCCTTGGGCGCAATCCGGAAGAGGTGCGCTGCCTGCATCCCGTCAGTGAAGTCACTGATCGTATACCGGACATGGTCGAGCTCAGCGGCGAGCTTGTCGCCAAAGCCTCTACAGTGTTTGGCGATTTGATGCGGTCCAATCTCGATGAGCTCACGAAGCGAAGCCTCCCACCCGGCCATACGGACAAAAGCCGATCCTTGGCCGTGGTCAAACCCCGCCGCGGGGTTCATGAACTCGGGGAGGTATTCCCCTAGCCGGTTGAAGTCATCCGCGCCTTTGAAATTTTTCCAGTTGGGCTCCAGGGGCTCAAGCTTCTGCTGAAGTTCGGAGGATAGTCGAAGGAATCCCGTGCCATAGGGACCCAATAGCCACTTGTATCCAGCCCCCACCACCACGTCACACTTCAACCCTTCGGGGAGAGGTCCGTCCGCCCCTATACTCTGCGTGACGTCCAGGGCAAACAGGGCACCGACCTGTTGCGCCCTGAAGCCGATGCGCTCGACATCAATACGCAATCCGTCCGTCCAGGAAAGCGGCGCAACGGCAACAAGTGCGGTGTCATCATCTACGACATCTAGGAGTCGTTCCGTTGCACCCCGTCCACCTTCAACGAGACGAAATTTAAATCCAGCTTGCTCGAGCCTTCGCCACGCTTGTACGTTGCTCGGGAACTGCCCGTTGATTCCAAGGATGGTGCGCTTGTTGCCGACCAGCTCACCCGCCTGCAACCGGAGATTCCAGGCCAAGGTGGAGAGTCCAAAACTAACCGCACCCGTCAAGCTGAACTGCCCCGCCTCCCCACCGACAAGCTGGGCTAATAAACCGCGAACTCGCTCGGGGGGATCAAAGAAATCCTCCCTGCCAAAGTCCGGCCGCTCATAGCGCTCTGTAGATGCGTGAAGTGCCCGAAGACTTGCCAAAGGCTTGGGGGTCATATAGGCGGCATTCACGAACCCACTGGAGCAGGCGCGTGGTGAGAAGCGAACGCTATCGGGATGTTGGAGAGAGGATATGGCTTAACCTGGATCGGGGTGATTGGAACTCGCTTGAGACTACATGCTTCTCCCAACGAAGGCCAACATGCTCCCTATTCAACTCACGTCTAGGTACGATTCCAACATGACAAATCCGGGTTGGAGTTCCCCTCCTCTACAACGCGTCCTCGTGTCGCTTACACTTTTAATTTGGGCTTCGTGTGCCGCGACGATGGAAGCCAAAGTCGCCCCGCAACAGCGCCCCTACGTACTTGTTCTCGGGACAGCTCAGGACGCGGGACTCCCTCAGATCGGGTGCGACTGCGACCGGTGCCAAACCGCCCGCGAATCGCCCCAGACACGTCGTCTAGTTACGTCTCTACTTCTGGTAGATCCAACAGCTGGTACGCGCTACCTCTTGGACGCCTCACCAGACTTGCCCGAACAGGTTGAGCTTTCCAAAGCTCACCCAAGGGAATATGAAGGGGCGATAGTGAATGGCGCAAGGCCCCAACTCTTTGATGGGATTTTCTTGACCCACGCACATATGGGCCACTACAGCGGCCTCCTTCAGCTGGGCCGCGAGGCCTACGGAACCCAGGGGCAGCTCATTGTGGGAACACCACGGCTCAGCTCTTTTTTTTCGGAGAGCGCACCTTGGAAGCAAATGCTAAGGGACGGGACGTTTCGGATGGAAACTTTGCCTAGCGGTCAACTTTACTCGCTCTCCGGGGACCTAAGCATCCAAGCCATCGGTGTCCCCCACCGAGACGAGTACAGCGATACCGTTTGCTTTATTGTCAAGACCTCCCAGGCGAGCCTGGCATACCTACCCGACATCGATAAATGGAGTGTCTGGGGAGAGGATCAGATCGAATCGCTAATCCGGTCCGTTGACTACGCTCTACTCGACGGCACCTTCTTTGAAGATGGAGAGATTCCTGGGCGATCTATAGATGAGATCCCCCATCCCTTCATTACGGAGTCCATGGAGCGGTTCGCCGCTCTGGCAGAGGTGGACCGCAACAAAGTTTTCTTCACCCACTTCAACCATACGAATCCCGTGAGCACTCCTGGTAGCGAAGCCGCAAAACAGGTGTTTACTGCAGGTTATGGCCTTGCTCGAGAAGGAATGATTTTTGAGTTGTAGCCCCGAGTTCCCGACCCCCATGCTTGAAAAGTGAGGTTGTTTGGAAGTCTTCTGTTACGGAATGGAGCTAGTTGCTGAGCTGACCTCGGTTCGCAGATAGACTGCTCCCTCTATTGTTTTCGTTGGCCCCCCCCAGTAAGTGCTTCCCATGTCATCTCCCGCCCCGTCCATCCCGCTTCTCGACCGTACCAAACTCCCTCTTTTCGACCAGATTGAGCCGAATCAAGTCGTTCCCGGCATTCGCGCTGCGATCGCAGATACACAAGGGAAACTCGAGGCCTTCGAGGCAGTCGTCCAGCCCAGGTGGGGTGATGTAGACGAGGAGATGACGCGTATTTTCGCCACGCTAAACCGTGCCTGGGGAACCGCCTATCACCTGCTCGGTGTGCACAACTCGGAAGAGCTACGGAATGCGATTGCCGAGGTTCAACCAGAAGTTATCGCGCTTGTGAATAGGGCCTCCCAAAGTAAGTCCATCTATGCCGCGTCCAAGGAGCTCGCTGGGGAACCCGGTGATCTTGACGCTGCACAGCGACGTATCCTCGGGAAATCGATTCACGACATGGAGCTGTCCGGCATTGCTCTTGGGGAAGACGACCTGGTCACGTTCAACAGCCAAGATAGTCGACTAGCAGCATTGTCTATGGAGTTCGGTAACACGGTCCTGGATGCAACGCGCGCCTTTCGCATGATCCTGACCGAGAAGGATGAGGTTTCGGGACTGCCCGAAACGCTGCTCGGGATGGCTGCCCAAAGCGCCTCCACCAATGGGAGTCCCGAGGCTACGGCCGAAGACGGCCCTTGGCACATCACTTTGGACTTCCCAAGCTACGGGCCCTTTATGGAGTCCGCGGATCGACGCGACCTCCGCGAGAAAATTTATTGCGCCATGGTGACGCGCGGAAGTGAAGGACCGGATAACAACAAGCCCCGCATTGATGAGATTCTCCGGCTTCGCGCAAGCCAGGCCAAGCTGCTTGGCTATTCGAACTATGCCGATATCAGCCTCTCTCGCAAAATGGCTAAAGACGTTCCCGAAGTTCGAGCTCTCATGGAAAAAGTGCTTGGTCTTGCAAAGCCAAAAGGTGATGCCGAGATCATCGAGATTCGTGAATTTGCAGCGGCCAAAGGTGGTCCAGCCGCCAGCGAGTTCATGAACTGGGATGTCTCCTATTGGCTGAAGAAGCTGCGCGTTGAGCGTCTGGACTTTGACTCCGAAGCGCTGCGACCCTACTTTCCCCTAGGCAAAGTTTTGGACGGCCTGTTTGCCTTGACCAACAAGTTGTTCGGGGTTCGTGTTGAAGCCGCCAACGGTGACACCCCAGTCTGGAACAAGGACGTCCACTTCTTTAATGTATATGACGAGGACGACTCCCATATCGCAAGCTTCTACCTCGACGCGACTTCTCGCCCCGAAAACAAGCGAGGAGGCGCCTGGGTTTCTGGCAGCATTGGGCGCAGTGTTGTTCTCGCACCGGAAGGTGCTACGGCTCAGCGAGCTGTCCCCTATGTCGTGTGCAATTTTCCAGGACCCGTTGGAGATCGACCCGCCCTGTTGAGCTTTGGTGACGTCGAGACACTGTTTCACGAGTTTGGCCACGCGCTTCAAAATATGCTGACCACCGTGGACTACGATGCAGCTTCCGGGACATCCGGAGTGGAGTGGGATGCCGTGGAGCTTCCCAGCCAGTTCATGGAGAACTGGTGTTACCACAAAGAGACCTTGCAGGGCTTCAGTGGCCACTGGAAAACCGGCGAGCCGCTCCCGGACGAGCTCTTCCAAAAATTGACGGAAGCGAGAACATTTCACACTGGGTCGGGTGTGCTTCGGCAGCTCGCGTTTGGTGAAATCGATCTCGCCCTGCACTTCGACTACAACCCGGCCACCGATGGGACCGTCTTTGATTTGCAGCGAAAGGTCTCTGAGCGAACGCTTCCGATGATGCCCCTTATGGAGGATCGCTTCCTCTGTGCCTTTACCCACATTTTTGCCGGTGGTTACGCCGCCGGTTACTACAGCTATCTGTGGGCCGAAGTGCTCAGCGCCGATGCCTTTGGTGCTTTTGAAGAGGTCGGACTGGACAACGATCAGGCCGTCCGCGCCCTCGGCCGCAAGTTCCGGGATACCGTCCTGGCCCTAGGTGGGAGCGAAAAACCCGCCGTAGTCTTTGAAGCTTTCCGTGGTCGTGCAGTTGAGGTAGACGCCCTACTGCGCCACCGCGGCATCGCCTAGGGACCTCGTTCGAGCGACACTCCGATCAAGGAGCGACCAGAGCCAGGCGGCGGCATCAAGCCGAAGCCTGGCTCCTTTGCTAGACGAGTCCAAGGGGGGACTCCCATCTAGCGCTTGCGGAGGATCCTCTGCAGAACATGGGCCTAGAGATCCAGCTACGGATCTCAACTCGGGGCGCAGCTTAGTCGTGCTGAAATGTAGGGAGGAACGCTGCAAAGAGAGCGCCTTCGAGTGATCGCTAGCGAGGTGCGGGTAGCAGGCGGGGGGATACCTCAAACTGCAAGATGTCTGCGAGCTCTAGGAAGTCGGCACGTTGTTGAGCAGCTAAACCCTGTTGGATCCATGGGAGAAGCTGCGCGGGATCCACCCCAGCTGGTGCGGCTTGCAGGAAGTGAATTAGGTCATCGATGAGCTTCGCGAACCCATCGCTAGCAGCACCGATTGCCCCGATGCGATAGTTGTGAGCAAGCAGCTCAATTTGAAGTCTCAGTCGGTCAACCACTCGATCCCCTCCATAGCTGCACCGGTTTTGTCCGCACGCAAAAACTGCACGTTCGGATGCCTCGCGACGTACTCCTCAAGGTCCCGTAAATAGGAAATCAAGTTGGGGTCCGAGGCAATCCGCTGGCCATAGCCATCGAGCAGAGTACGACCGATGTCGCCACTGCCTGCGGCTTGATAGTCGGGGGTTCCCTCGGCGTGACTCGCCCCACCTGGATAACCGAAATCTAGGCCAAAGAGTGTGACTTGGGAGGCGCCACACCTCACCGCAAAATCGACTGCAGTATGAGCAACTGTCCCTTGGGTCCAAAGCACTCCGCGTGAAGCGATTGTGTTAAGTCGTGCATGGCGAGGGCGATCCAAAAAGCCAACTAGGCGCGGACCGGGCCAAGCCCTCAGGGTATCGGTCTGCACGTCGGGCACATAGACCAAGGGGATGTTTCGAAAGGCCTCGTGTTGCGAATCTTGAAGTGGATTGATCGAGTGAGAGTCGATCATCACAACAAAATCAGGTTGGAGTCCAGCGGTGATAAGTGGCTGAAGCGAAGTCGAGATGGCGACCAAAACAGAGCTCGGGTGGAGTGCCCGGATACGCTCCATCCCACCACTCAGGGAAGGACCGGGGCCGACAACCAAGAACTTTTCCCCACGGCGGGTGTCGAAGAGTTCGCCCACGTCGGTGTCCAGTGCCACTAGGGTTTCGTTCGCTTTGATGTGCTTGCGTAAGACCGCCTCGCGCTCACTCCATTTACCCGCGATAAAGGGTTCTTGGAGTTTCGCCGAGAGAGCATCGCGAAGGGCGAAATTACTCGGGTCTGCGAGCTGGAGGCAGGGTGGAACTGCGCAAAATGGCTCTTCGGGCAGACGCTGCTCTGGGGAGTACTGCAAGCAAACGCGAGGATCTTGGAGCCAATCCTCCTGGTGGCTAGACTCCAAAACCGCCCGGGCCACGGAGAGATTCAAGAGGACCACCTTTAGCTCCAATAGAAGTGGATTGGCAAGTAGGAACCTTGGCAAATCCCCCATCCCGAGTCCATAGACCGTCACCTTCTTAGCGTCCTCAGGGACTCGAGACGCCTGGAGAGCAGCCTCTTCTTTGGGAGCATAGGCGCTCCGTAGCAGGAGGCCCTCACAGGCCATCGAGGGAACGAGCTTGGACCGATCTTCGCACTTGGCCAGGGGAGCCTTTGCGATGGCGGTGGCCAGCTCTGGCCAGCGCGCTTTTAATAGGGAATGGTTGGGTGAGTTTGGCATCGTCTCGTCGAGCATCCCAAAACAGATGGACAGTCAAGTCAAGGGGCATTTGACATGGCCGCCTTAGACCTTCATATTCCCTCTCAGATTTTACTGCTCCCCATACGCATTCTTAGGTGAATACTATCCCTTCTCCAACCCCTTCGCTCGCCGATCGCTTCTTGCTAACAGGCCGAGTGGCCATCGTGACGGGCGCATCCGGTCAACTAGGCACCGCAATCTCGACCGGTCTTGCTCAGCTCGGCGCAAGTCTTGCACTTGTTGACGTGGATACGGAAGGCGCAAACCAGCTCTTGAGAGCGCTCCCCGTCGAGGAAGGTCAACGCCACAGAGTTTTCGAGGCCGACCTCACCTCCAAGTCCGCAGTTCGGACGCTTGCAAGTCAAGTTGAAGGTTCTTTCGGCCACGTAAACATCCTGGTCAACAATGCTGGTATCGGAGTGTTTACTCCATCGGAAGAGCGGACGGAGGACGAGTTTCGGTCCGTTTTTGAGATCAACTTAGGCGGGACCTTTCACTGTATCGACGCGTTTCGAGAGCTGCTCTCAGCCCATGGCGGCAGCGTGATCAACATCGCTTCCGTCTATGGAATCGTCTCTCCCGACCCGCGTGTGTACGGTGACTCTGGACGCAACAGCTCCGAAATATACGGAGCAACCAAAGCGGGAGTCGTACAGATGTCTCGCTACTTTGCCGTTCACTTAGCTCCACGGGGAATTCGGGTAAACAGCGTCTCACCAGGCGGCGTTTTCGCCAATCAGGCGAAGTCGTTTGTCGACGCCTACGAGAGCCGGACCCCTATGGCGCGCATGGCGAGAGCTGATGACATTGCAGGTGCTGTCGCCTACTTAGCCAGTGACGCTTCCTCTTATGTGACAGGCCATAATCTTGTCGTCGACGGGGGATTCTCCGCGTGGTAAGCACAACTTCCTGTGCCGTTGCTGATCGAGTCATCGGTCCTGGGCACCCCCTGTTTTTCATCGCCGAAATCGGCCTAAACCACAATCAGGATCTCGATCTTGCTCGTGAGTTAATTGATGTCGCCGCCCGTGCAGGGTGTTCAGCGGCTAAGTTTCAAACGTTTCGTGCCGAAGATGTCTACGTCGAGGGCAAGCGGGCGGGCACCTATCATCTGATGGGCCAAGAGATCCCGATTTTTGACCTCCACAAGGAGCTCGAAATGTCGGAAGAGTGGGTGCGGCTCTTGAAATCGCACTGCGACAAGCGGGACATCATCTTCTTTTCTGCCCCCATCGGAGCGCACGCGCTTGCGATCCTGACTAAGGTGAATACCCCGGCCTTGAAAATCTCCTCTTACGAGCTGACGAACCTCCCTTTCGTTCGCGAGGTGGCCAACGTCGCACCGGCGATCATCCTGTCGACTGGTGCCGCCAATCTCGGGGAGATTGAGGAAGCGATCCAGGTGATACAACAGGCCGGCTGTCCTCTGGCGATTATGCATTGCGTGACGGAGTACCCCGCGCCCCTCCACCATGCCAACCTGGCTGCCATGGGGACGATGCGGAGCGCCTTTGGATTGCCTACTGGGTTTTCCAACAACGGCTTTCGTTTGCCCGATGGCCAGATTGACAAGTTACAGGTGCCCCTTGCCGCAGCGGCCGCTGGTGCCGACCTCTTCGAGATTCACATCACAACGGATCGGAATTTACCTGGCCCCGATCACGGCTTCGCCACGGAACCCGAAGAGCTTCGGCAGATGGTCCTTGTCATGAACACACTGCGGACTGACTACAACGCTGGAGGCCGGCCGGAAGTTGATCCCGTGCTCTGGGGCTCTGCCTCCAAAAGGACCCTGGATAGCGAGGTCTACGTTCGCGACTTTGCGTTTAAGGGCTTGTTCGCCATAGCGGATATAGCCCAAGGTGAGCGCTTGACCGCCGAGAACATTCGCGCCTTGAGGCCGGGCGAAGGGATGCAGGGGATCGCACCCAAGTACTTGGAAATCCTGCTCGGCAAGACAGCACGGACTTCCATCTCTGCATGGGACCCGATTACATGGGATTCGCTCCTAGGATAATGGCAACGCGCGTCCTGATTCGTTGTGATGGAGGCAAAGTTCGCGAGCTTGGCACGGGCCATGTGGCCCGCTGCTTGGCTATCGCCGGTGATCTAAAGAGGTCGGGGGCCGCGCCCCTTTTCCTCATGAGCTCTGCTGGAGATGAGGCGAGGGTATTGGTGGAACGGGTACGTTCAGCGGGGTTTGAGGTCGCCGAAAAGAGAGAGGAGAGCTCGGAGCAAGAGAACTTGCTGAAGGTAGCAAGCGACCATCAAACCGAAGTCGTCTTTTTGGACAACCTCGGACAGTCCGGTAGCTCGATCTCGGCCCTCCAGCGAGCCGGTTTTGTGGTTGTCTCTATGGATGATCCGGACAATCCCGCCAGATCGGACCTCTCCATCAACCCCGCATTTTGGGGGTGCGGAGCATCTGTCGAGGGATTTGGGTTTACCATTTTGACTGCGCTTGCCGGCGAGGCGCCGGGCTCTCAAGTGCCCCACCCCCTGCGGAGTGGCGTGATCGCGTCCTTTGGAGGTTACGACCCGGGCGGATTTGCAGAGCTCTTCATCGGAGCGTGGGCTTTCCTTCAAACCGAAGAAACCGGAATCTTGGCAGTGTCTAGCTCCCACGCAAATCTCGCCACGCTTCGCGAAGCGGCCAAGGAGCACGAGGGTCTCACCTTACTAACGGACGCCCCCTTATTAGATCTTTTCCCTACTGCTGCGCTGGCGGTTTGTAACGGGGGCACAACGATGCTGATGGCCGCCGCCCTCGGCGCCCCGACTCTGGCCGTCTCCCAATATGATCACCAGCGCGATAGCGCGGTTCGCCTGGCAAGTTTGGGTGGCGCTAGGTTCCTTGGCGGTGCGGGGGAGGTCTCCTCGGAATCTCTCGCTCATGGTATGGCTAACATCCTGAAGGACAAGGGTCTCCAGGCTAGTCTCTCCCATGGTGGACGCTGTGCACTCCCCGGCCAAGGCCGCCAAAGCGTGGTTCAGAGGGTTCGCTTTTTTGAAACCCTACCCTGGGACTCCGAATTTTTTGGTTTCGGTATTGCCACGCTTCACGGCGGGTTTCTCACTAGACGCATCCTCAATCTAGCGCTCCGACACGCCGAGAAGGAGCAGATCGCCTGCCTGTATTTCCTAGCCTCCGACAAGGATCAAGAGACCTTTGCCCTTGCCGATGGAAATGGATTCCGTTGGGTGGACGAGCGGCTCACATTCTCTCTCTCGCAGGTAGCCAGTCGCATGGGTGCGGGAGCCTCCGAAGCCCCCGGGATCCGGAAAGCTCAACTTGCGGATCTTCCCTTTTTGGGCGAAACCGCTGGGAATGCCTATGAGTTCAGTCGCTACTTTTTCGACGGCAACTTCCCCCGTGAGCTCTGCCAGAATTTTTACCGCGATTGGATTCAGAAGTCCGTCACCGGGGAGTTTGATGACATTGTCTTTGTCGCAGAGGTTGCAGGAGAGGTAGCTGGCTACGTCTCCTGCCGCAAGGCTAGCTCCAATCTTGGCCAAATTGGCCTAGTGGGAATCGCGGAGGGCTTCCGCGGTCAAGGTCTAGGTGCCCAACTGATTCAGCGCGCCTTGCAGTGGTTTGAAGAAGAGGACCTTCCACGTGTGGAAGTCGTGACACAAGGCCGTAATCTACCTGCACAGAAACTCTACCGGGCAGCCGGCTTCGTTTTAGAGAAGAGCGAACGCTGGTATCACAAGTGGTTCCCCGAACATCACACACCCTCTATGGATTCCGAACAACCCAGTGAGTAACCATCACATCGTTGCCATCATTCAAGCACGGCACAATTCTTCACGTTTTCCAGGCAAGGTTCTCACGCCCGTCTCGGGCAAGCCGCTGCTCGCCTGGCAGCTGAGCCAACTAGCTAGGGCGACGACCTTAGACAAGATCGTCGTCGCCACAAGTGGCTCCGTGGCTGATGATCCCTTGATCGCTTTTTGCAAACGCGAAAACGCCCTTCACTTTCGTGGTTCTGAAGTTGACGTACTCGATCGAACCTATCGGGCAGCAAGTCACTTTGGGGCAACGATCGTTGTCAGGTTGACGGCGGATTGTCCCCTCATTGACCCAGCTGTCGTCGACGAGGTCGTGCACGCCTTCCTGGCAGACGACTACGACTATGCGGCGAATACCGCGCCTCCACCCGGAACGTTCCCCGATGGAATGGATGTCGAGGTGTTCTCGATGGCGGCGCTGACAACGATTTGGAACGAGGCCCGTGCTGCGGATCAACGCGAACACGTGACCTTCGCGTTCTGGCAAGCTCCGGAGCGCTTTCGTACGCACCGGGTGGACGCCTCGACCGACATGTCCGATGTACGACTCACGGTTGACTATCCGAGTGATCTCGACGCCATCGAGCTGGCTCTGCAAGACGGGTCGGGGCAAGTCCCCCCGCTGAAAGAGCTGGTAGCGCTTCTTCGGAACCACTTTGAGGATCCTTCGCGCGGACACACATTTGGGGAGGGATGGGTTGCGCCCTCATTTGACATAACCTCCGGGCAACCTGCGCCGCCACTGGTCACCACAAAAGGTGACCAGCTATGGCAGGAGGCCTCCCAATACATTCCAGGAGGCGGGCAGACGTTCTCCAAGTCACCTTTACAATACGTAAAGGGAACGGCACCTAAAGTGCTCATCCGGGGGATTGGTAGCCGGGTTTGGGATGCGGATGGAAACGAGTTTATCGACTGCGTGCTGGGGCTCGGCCCCGCCATTCTTGGACACTGCCATCCCGTAGTAAATGCGGCAGCAAGTGAGTGTGCAAATGAACTATTCCTGACGCCCTCACTTCCCCATCCCCTCGAACTAAAGCTGGCCAAAGAGATCTGTAGGCTTGTCCCGAGCGCTGAGATGGTTCGCTTTGGAAAAAATGGCTCCGATGTAACTGCAGGCGCTACCCGGATTGCCCGCGGGTTTACGGGGCGCAATCGAATCGCCTGCTGTGGATATCATGGATGGCAAGATTGGTACATTGGATCGACGACCAGAAATCTCGGCGTTCCCCCAGCAACGGCCGAGCTAACGACCTCCTTTCCCTATGGCGACCTCGATGCCTTAGAGGCGGTCCTTAGGGAGGGTGACGTCGCGGGTGTAATCCTGGAGCCCATCAGCTTAGTTGAGCCGCCTCCGGGCTATCTGCAAGGTGTACGGGACCTGTGCACCAAGTATGGAGCGCTTTTGATTTTTGATGAGATCATCACCGGCTTCCGCATCCATCTGGGTGGTGCCCAAGCGGTCTATGGTGTGACCCCCGATCTATCCACCCTGGGCAAGGGAATCGCCGCAGGCTTTCCTTTGGCAGTCCTTTGCGGGAAGCGCGAATACATGCAGGTCCTAGATGAGGCCTTCTTTTCCTTCACGTTTGGAGGCGAGCTCCCCTCAATTGCTGCTGCAATAAAGACCCTAGAGATCATGCAGGCAGAGGACTCAACGGCAATCCTAGCAAGCCTAGGGAGTCGGCTGATAGACGGTATGCAGCGTGTTGCTAAACAGGCGGAGTGCACGTCTCTCAAGTCCATAGGGTTGCCCTATTTTCCAGGGTATAGCCTGTCAGCGACGGAGAGCAACTCCGCCCTTGAGCTTCAGACTCTTCTCCAGCAGGAGCTCGTTCGACGTGGTGTTCTTACCCGCTCTTGTTTCTTCCTTTCGACGGCCCATAGCACTTGTGACATCGATCGGATTCTCGACGCACTCCTTGGAGCGACCCGTGTTTTGCAGGCGGCGATCCTTGAGGATCGCGTCCTCGAAGCCATCGACGGACAGCTTATCGAGCCCGTTTTCCGTGCAAGCTCAGCGATCAAGAGCGCGGCCACGAAGTGACTGGTAAACAATCAAAAGCTTTTGAGGAAGGAGAGGGAGACGCTTGGTTTGCTCGCAATGAAGCACGTCTCCTCTCTTTCGATCCGGTCCAAGATTTGGCCTGCAGGGTACTGAAAGATGTCCAATGCGCACCCAGTCGAGTGCTCGAGATTGGTGCGGCGAACGGGTTCCGGTTGGCTGCGCTACGAGACCGGTACGGGTGTGAGGTCGTTGGTACGGACGCGTCTAGTCGGGCGGTCGAAGATGGCAAGAGACGCTATGGGATTGAGCTGCATTGCTCATCCGCGGAGAGCGTAGAGCTGAGCGGCACATTCGACTTGATTGTGATCCACTTCTTGCTTCACTGGATGGACAGGGCATCGATTCCTATTTTGCAAGAGCGAGTGTCTGAGCTCCTCGTACCTGGTGGTCTTCTCCTTCTCGGTGACTTCTATCCGGACTCCGATATTGACGTCCCCTACCACCACCTCCCCAGCCAGGAAGTCATGACTTATAAGCGCGACTATGGCGCCCTATTCGCTCATTCAGGTGATTTGCAATTGGTTGGACTCACGACGGGCGATCACCAGGACATGCAGGCGAGGACCGGGGTCAAGAGTGAGGATCGGATCGCTATCTGGTTGATGGAAAGAGCCGTGAGCTGATGCGTATTGCAATCGTAGTCGGCGCGGGGCCAGCAGGCTTGATGGCCGCCGAGACCCTCGCCAGGGCGGGACTTCGGGTGACCGTGATTGAACAATGCCAGACTCCAGGCCGGAAGTTCTTGATGGCAGGACGCGGCGGCTTGAATCTGACGCATAGCGAAAGTTTGCCACAGTTTCTGACTCGTTATGGCGAGGCAAAACCCTGGCTCCAACCTGCCGTGGAGGCCTTCCCCCCTCAAGCCCTTTGCTCATGGGCCGAAGGTCTTGGGCACAAGACTGTTGTCGGTTCAAGTGGGCGCATCTTTCCGGAGTCCTTCCGAGCGACGGAGTTGTTGCGTTCGTGGTTGATCGAACTCGGAGAGCTAGGCGTGTCCCTCCAAACGGGCTTGAGGTTCACGGGTTTTCTACCCCCAGAAGACGACGGCCCTAAGCTCGTGATCGGTTGCGTCCCTAAGGATGGACCGGTCAAGGAATTCGGCGCAGATGTCATCGTCCTCGCCCTAGGCGGAGCAAGCTGGCCGCGTACGGGTTCCGATGGGACGTGGACTCCCCTTATGTCCAAAATGGGCATCGGCTCGGCCCCGCTAACACCGACGAATTGCGGGTACCGAGTAACTTGGACGCCTGTGTTTCGGGAACACTTTGCCGGAGTTCCCCTTAAAAATGTGCGCTGCTCCATTGGTGCAACCGCGTCTCGTGGGGATGCCATGATCACGAGCACAGGAATCGAAGGTGGCCCCATCTACGCACTCTCTGACGCTCTCCATTCTCTCGGAACGAAGCCCCACCTAATGCTTGACCTCGCGCCCGACATCGCTCATGGCGTTCTCAAGACTAGGCTGGAAAACACACGGACCAACCTCTCCCTCCCCAAGCTTCTGGAGAGGACTGCCAAACTTTCTCCCGTCGCCATTTCCCTACTCCGAGAGATTACAAGAAACAACGTTCCGCGCGAACCTGAGCGACTTGCGGACCTCATACACCGCGCAAAGCTAAAGCTCGATGGGCCCGAGCCGATTGCTCGCGCCATTTCGACGCGCGGAGGAATACTCGAGGATGAGCTCTCTAGCGACTGGATGCTCGCAAAACTCCCCGGTGTGTTTGTTGCGGGTGAAATGCTGAATTGGACCGCGCCTACGGGTGGGTATCTCCTTCAGGCTTGTTTTGCAACAGGGAGAGCTGCGGCTGTAGGCGCACTTCGTTGGCTCGACAAAACATGCTAGGTTAGGCCGCTTGAACTCTTCCCTTTGAAATGGTCTCCTTCCCCTTATGACTACCACGATTCAACTAAAGTACATGCCAGATCGCCCCGAGTCCCTCACCGGGTCTTGGCTTACGGGGCAGTTCGCAGGACTGCACGCGCGGATTCAAAATGCTGATGCCGAACCCAGTCCCGACAGCTGGATTGCTCTTGCGGAAGACTGGAATGCGCTCAAGGCATATGCGGAGGGAGAGCGCGCCCGCATTAGCCACGCCTATGCGAAAAACCTGGCTGACGAGCAGGCCGAGGCGAGAGAGCGCGCGAACCGAGAGGGTGTCACTCCAGTTCTAGAGAAAGGGAACGCGCATCTTGTTGCTGCAGTTTTGGCAAGCCCCCATCGCACAGCACTCGGCCAGCGATTCGGTGAACAGTACTTAGCTGTACTCGAGATCGGGCTGGAAACCATCGCCCCAATCAACAGTGAACTGCGCGTTCAAACAGGGGAGCTAGCCAAAAGCTACGATAAGCTAATTGCAGGTGGTGAAGTTGAGGTCGCGGGCGAGAAAATGACCTTAGCTGTCGCCAGAGGCAAGACCTCATCGGAGGATGCTGCGACTCGAAAAGAGGCCTACTTCGCCTACTACGGTTGGTACCGCGACCACCAAGCCGAGCTCGCCGAGATTTTCTCCAAGCAGGTTGGTCTCCGGGATCAAATGGGCCGAAATCTGGGGCACGATTCGTTCATTCCACTGGGCTACGCAGGAATGGAGCGCACCGATTATGGGCCCTCCGAGGTGAATCGGTTTCGCAATGCCGTCCGCGAGTTCGCCTCTCCCTTATACAAAGCTCAGCGCGTTCGCCAAGCTGCGGCACTCGGTACAAAAACTCTCAAGCCATGGGATACGGGTTATCACCCAGAGTTGAGCTTACCGAGTGGTATTGCGAAACCTGTTGATGGTCAACTCGATAAAATGGGGCGTGTTTTTGATCGCCTCTCCCCAAAGCTAGCAAGCCACTTCGAGCGAATGCGCGCCGAGAACCTAATCGATTTGGAGAATCGCAAAGGCAAGGGGGCCGGGGCTTATTGCACCAGCTTTCCCGATGAAGAGCGAGTCGCCATTTTGTGTAACTCAACTGGGAACGAAGGTGATATCGGGACACTTACCCACGAGATGGGCCATGCCTTTCAAGGTTGGGAGAGCCAATGGATTGAGGCGATCGAGCTGCGCTGGCCAACTTCAGACGCATGCGAAGTCCACTCGATGGGAATGGAATTTTTAAGCCTGCCCTATCTGGATGAGTTCTTCTCGCCTAAAAACTTGGAGACCTTTACGCGGAACCGGTGGGCGAAAGCGGTTGAGATCCTCTGCTACGTCAGTGTGATCGATGAATTTCAGCACTGGGTCTACGCCACTCCAACGGCCACTTGTGATGAACGCGACGACGAGTTCGTTCGACTCAAAAATATCTACATGCCGGGGGTCGACTGGTCGGGTGAAGCTGCGCAGTTCGAACCGCTTCGCTGGTACGCCCAACTTCACGTCTTTCGGTATCCCTTTTACTATATCGATTACGCCATCGCCGAGACGGGAGCGATGCAGCTTGGCCTGATCGATCTTGAGGATCACGAGGCATGCCTCGCAACCTATCTGGAGTTATGTCGCTTGGGTGGAACCAAGAGTGTCCTGTCCATTTTCGAAGGAGCCGGCTTGCGCTCTCCATTTGACCCCGAAGTGATTCGCGACCTTATGGGGCATGCGGCAGCCGTCCTCGATCTAAAGGTTTAGTCAGGGGCGACGTTCACCATCCAAGAGGAAAAGGACTCGAGAAAAGCGGAGAAGCTCGGTTCATGCGCGGCGGGAAAAGTTCCCGCCGCCATGGCATCTTTTAGCGTCTCCGCAAAGCAGTCCAACCACTCCTGGCGGGCCGCCGCATCAATCTCAAAGGGGAAGTGCCTCCGTCGCATTTGAGGTGGTCCGAAGTGTTGCGAGAAGAGTGGTCTCCCCCCCAGGAGTTGAACGAAAAATGCGGCTGACTTCTGCGACGCGGCCACCATTTCGCTCTCCCCTGTAGGGAAAAAGTGCTGAATTCGGCTCTCAGCCAATCTCACATAGAAGGCCTCGAGGAGTGAGAAGATGCCAGGCTCCCCAATCTCAATTAGGATCTCCAGGGAGGGGCGGGCTCCCGCAGGAGGTCCACCGGCAGGAGTGTAGATGGCTTGTTTGCGTTCGTCCATCTGTCCATTTTGCCAGACAGCAAGGCTAACCGCTCGCCAGAAAAGTCCGGCTGCGGACCTGCTGCCCGTTTCCCCCACGCAAAAAAGACCTGGCCCCTATCCTTTTTGAAGCGGGCGACCCGGAGACTAGAGATCACTCCCTTTTACCCCTATAGGTCTGCGGCTCGCCCCCGTAAACTCCTGTAGTCACTGACAGCTTGATTCAGCGCCAAATTCTCCAATTCAAAACTATGATTCGTTTTCGCAACGCATTACCGGCATGTGGCCTTGCCGCCATGAGCCTACTCACCCTTGTGCCCCAGGCTAGCGCCGACCGTATTGTCACGATTGACGGTCGCCAAATCATCGTCACCAAGGCTCGCGAAGAAGGTGAGGGCTACCGCCTAGAGTTTCCCGATGGCGTCATCGTGTTGAAAGATCGCAGCATGGTCAAGGCCGTCGAGGTCGAGGGCGACATGTCCGACTACGTACCCAAAGACGACAAAGAGCGCGACTTTCTCGAGCAAGGCTTTGTCCGCTATCGGGGCAAGTGGATGTCCAAGCGTGGCTATCAAACCGAACTAAACCGGGAATCCAAAGATAGCAAGGAAGCGGCAGACGAGGCGGCCTCCTACACGGATTGGGAGGATGCACTTGAGGGCGAGTCGAAGTATTTTTTACTTCGATCCAATACCTCACCGGAGCTGATGGAGTACTACGGGGACCTTCTCGACACGTACTACAAGATGATGAACAAGGCCGTCGGCATCAAACCAACTCCCACCATGCGTGGCATCAAGTTGCAGGTCAACATCTATAAGAGCCGCGAGGAGTTCACCAGGCTGACGGGGATGGAGCCAGGCGTGGCTGGGTTCTTTATGCCCATTGGAGCGAACTCCACCCTGAACTTTTACCATGACTATGACGAGCCCGCGAAGAGTCGTTGGGTTGGATTGCATGAGTGCACCCACCTCTTGACGTATCTAATCGATCAGCAGTTCAAAGCTCAGATTTGGATCAACGAGGCCATGGCGGATTATTACGGTAGCGCCACGATCGTCGAAGAGAAGAACGGCAAACTCGATATCACCCCAGGCAAGCTGCAGACAGATCGTGTCCTGACGGTCCAGCAAGCAATCAAGGACGATGAGGCGATTGGGCTTCAGAAACTGTTCTTGCTCGAAAAGGATGGCTTTGGAGCGTTTCAATATGCCCATGCCTGGTCCTTTGTCTACTTCCTCAATAACGGGATGGATGGCAAATACGAGAGTGGATTCGGAAAGTTCTTCAAGGATCTCTACACCCTGAAGGGGGTGGAATCAGAGAACCAATCGGGGTATGGCGGTGGTACCGGGATGTCAAAGGTTGTCAAACCCAATGACATCCGGGATTTCCTGCTGAAGAAAATCAAGGTGAATGACCTCGATGCCCTGGAGAAGGAGTGGTTGGAATACATCGCTAGTATTCCCATTGATGCCCCAGATGCCCGCCTCAAGCGTGGCCTCAGAAGCGCCATGATGGGTGAATACAAAGAGTCGATGGAAGATTTGACAGCAGCTATTGACGCGGGCCTCACCGATCCACGCGCCTTCTCAACGCGAGCCGTTGCCAATGCCCTTGGCTCGAAAATGTCGGTCGCGTTGGAAGACATCAACCATGCAATCGAGCTTGATCCACTAAACGCACAGCACCACTTCGATCGAAGCCACTACCTGCTAGGGATTCCTTCCTTCCGAAACTTCACTTCGGAGAAAAAGAACGTGTTCGAAAAGGCTGAGAACCTCGCAGAGGCGCGAAAAGAGGCAGGCCTTGCCGTAAGCTTGGACCCGGAGAATCGCTTCTTTCCGGACTGGCGAAAGATGCTTGGCGCTGAATAGCAACACGGACTTCTGTTGGAGCCGCCTTCCACCGATCAGGTGCAAGGCGGTTTCTTTTTAGCCGCCAACACGCTTGACGTTCCAGCCGCGCTTCTCGAGAATTTGGATTACTTGATCGCGCTTGTCGCCTTGGACCTCGATGACGCTCTCACGCAAGGTCCCACCAACCCCGCACTTCTTTTTGAGCTCCTTGGCTAAGGCGAGCAGCTCCTTTCCATCAACAGGTGCTCCAATCACGACGGTGACGCCAGCGCCTTTTCGCCCCTTGGTCTCCCGTCCGACTCGGACAATGTTATCCCGATTCAAACCCGCTCCGCTTGGAGCCGGGCTGTCGGGACCAAGGTCCCTAGTCGAATAGACGATACCGTCGCGGCGTTTTCCTGGAGTGCTTGCCATGGTGCAGATTCTACCACTCGAGCAGAGTCGTGTAATCCTTTCAGAGAAGGGCCGAGCGGAGCTTCCCTGATCACCCCCACTTTGCGAAAATGGCGCCCGCCCAAACTTCGGCCTCCCATGCGCGAAACACTCCGCCCCCTACTTCCCCTTCTGCGACGCTATCGTCGGGCCTATATCCTAGGTACCGTCTGCATTATCTTGAGTCTTTGGCTCAAGCTTCAGATACCACGCTATTTTTGGGGCGCACTAAACGATCTTCGGGATCTAGAACTTGGCCAATCCGAGTTTGCCTTGGAAGACGCGGGGGGGTTGATCCGCACTGCGGCGTTCTGGATCTTGGCCTCCGCCCTTTTGAGCGGTCCCATACGAACGGCTAGCCGTATCTTGGTGCTTGGCAATAGCCGGAAGCTCTCTAGAGATCTGTTAGAGGTCATCTTCGCTAGGCTACTCAAGCTGGCCCCGTCCTTCTACGAGCGCAACCCGACCGGCCAGTTGATGTCGCGATGCATCAACGACCGTGAATATGTTCGAGGCCTTGGTGGCGCCGTCTACATGTACATGGCCGAGACCTTCCTCATGTACGCGCTCACGGTTCCGTTGATGTTTACCATCGACGTGCAGCTGACGCTTATTGCGATCGCTCCCTATCCCCTGTTCTTGTACTTGGCCCGGCGCATCGCGCTCAAGATTCAAGTCACCGCGGGTGCGGCTCAGGCCTCACTAGGAGACATCTCCGAAAAGGTAGATGAGAGCTTATCGGGCCAATTGATTATCAAAACCCTCACCCTAGAGGAGTTTGATCTTGGCCGTTTCCGGGAGCGCTGTGCGGAGTTCAAACGCCTCAATCTTCGGACCACCAGGCTCCGTGCATTACTGATCGGAACTATGATGGGACTGGGTGGCCTGTCCACCATCCTTGTCCTTGGAATTGGCGGTGAGCGGGTGGCCACTGGCGCGATGAGCTTGGGCGATTTTGGTGTGATGCTCACCTACCTGACGATGCTTGCTGTTCCAACGCGCACCCTTGGGTTTGTGATTAGCTCACTGCGACGTGGAACCGCCGCGTTTGAGCGGTTGCGAGAGATCATTGATTCCAAGGTCAGCCTCAAGCAGGAGAGTGATTCCTTGGGAGATGGGATCGGGGCCGCAGCCTTGCGTGTCTCTGGTCTAACCGTGATCTATGCGCCACTCTCAGAACAGCCGCATTTGACAGGTAGCATACCCTTGGAGCACATTGGAGGTGACTCCGACGTGTCTCGTACGGTCTTGGACAATGTCAATTTTGAAGTTCCGGCCGGTACGACCCTCGCCATCGTCGGACACACGGGCTCGGGCAAGACAACCATAGCGCGCGTCCTGGCGAGAATGCTCGAAGTCGACCCAGGTATGGTCTTTATCGATGGTCAGGACATCACGAGCCTTCCCATTGACGAGCTGCGAAGCGCGACGGGCTATGTGCCTCAAGATGCCTTTCTCTTTGGAGAGACGCTTCATGACAACGTCGCACTGGGGTCTCCCGATGCTGGCCGAAGCGATGTATTTGAAGCACTCACGGGAGCTCAACTCGCTGTCGACTTGGATCAACTTCCAAGTGGTATGGACACGATGATCGGCGAGCGCGGTGTCAACCTAAGCGGCGGGCAGCGGCAGCGGACGGCCTTGGCACGGGTTCTTCTCCTCTCTCCCAAGCTCCTGATTCTCGACGATACTCTCTCTGCTGTAGACACGCATACTTCAGACGCGATCCTGGAGCACCTACGACCTTTTGCAAAGGATCGCACGACCATCCTGATTGCCCATCGCCTCAGCAGTATTTGTCACGCGGACAACATTGTTGTTTTAGAGGAGGGGCGAGTTCTGGAATCAGGAACCCATGCCGAGCTGCTGGCGAGCCAAGGCTGGTATGCCAGCACTTGGAGCTGGCAAGAGCAAAGCCGAGTTGAGAGCGATGTTGCAGCCCAGCTAGAGGCTGAACTCAATGCCGACTTTGAAGCCTCCCAGAAACCCAAGGAGGACATGTAGTGAGCGCCACCAATAAGCGAAGCCCAGGGGCAGCCTACGATGCGCGGCTGATGAAGCGCCTTTGGCAATTCGTCTCCCCCTACCAGCGCTGGCTTTGGATCTCCTTAGGGCTTCTGGTGCTGACCTCGGCACTCGGGTTAGTGCAGCCCATGCTGATTCGATTTGCCATCGATGACTACCTAATGAAGGGTGAGATGGCAGGTTTTGGCTGGATTTTAGGCGGTGTTGCGATTGCCGTTCTAGGTGAACTCGCAGGCCGCGCACTCCAAGCCTACACCCTAGATCTCGCCGGTCAGAATGCCCTGCTCGATCTCCGCCTTGAGGTGTTCAGCCACCTTCAAAGGCTCTCCGCACGATTCTATGATCGGAACCCGATCGGCAAACTTATCGGGCGAGTCACCACGGATATCGAATCCTTAGGGGAGATGTTTGCATCAGGCGTCGTCACCATTCTCGGTGATCTGCTCAACCTGATAGCCATCCTTAGCATCCTCTTTTGGCTGGATTGGCAGTTGACGTTAGTGGCACTTTGCTCTGTTCCTGTCCTCCTGGTTACGACGATGTGGACGCGCGTTAGAGTGCGCCGTGCCTATGAAAAGATGATCTCAAAGAGGTCTCAGTTGAACGCTTATCTTCACGAGCAAGCCTCGGGCATGTCCTTGGTTCAAGGGTTTCGCCGCGAGCGCCGAACGAAGCGTAAGTTTGATGAAATCAATGAGAGCTTGTGCGAGTCCCAATTGGAGAGCGTTAACTGGGAGTCCATTCTGTCAGCCCTCACAGAGATGCTAAGTTCGGTCACCATGGCCTTGATCCTCTGGTACGGCGGCGGTCAGGCACTCGAGGCACTCTCCCTGCGGGCGAGCGGACTACCAAGTACTACAGGAGGCGTCGCTGCGGGGATGACCCTGGGAACGTTGGTTGCCTTCCTTCAATACATGGAGCGCTTCTTCGGACCACTCACGGAGCTCAGCATGAAGTACACGGTCATGCAAAATGCGATGACTGCCTCTGATCGCGTCTTCCGTTTGCTCGATAACGACGACAAGATGCCCGAATCGCCGACTCCTTTCCAGGGCCCAAAGACGGCAGGTCACATACGATTTAACAATGTGGTCTTTGGCTATGACGAGGCAAACCCCGTTCTTAAAGGAGTCACCTTCGAAGTTCGACCCGGCGAGAAAGTTGCGTTTGTTGGGGCTACCGGCGCAGGGAAAACAACGATCTTAAAACTTCTCACTCGCCTCTACGAGGTGAGCAGCGGATCGATCGAGATCGATGGTATCAACGTCAAGGACTACGGCCTCAAAGACCTTCGGTCCCGTGTTGGGATCGTTCAGCAGGACGTCTTTCTCTTCGCGGGAAACATCATCGACAACATTCACCTTGGCCATCCCGAGATCGACGACGCTGCCGCGAGGGCGGCAGCTGATGAGCTTCATTTAGACGTTGTCGTCTCTCGTTTTCCTGGTGGTTATCATGAGCCCGTTCGTGAGCGTGGCAAAGGTCTCTCCTCTGGAGAGCGGCAGCTAATTTCATTCGCCAGGGTCCTCGCCCTTAAGCCCGCCGTACTCGCGTTGGACGAAGCAACCTCTAGTGTAGATTCTCGAATGGAGGATCTGCTACAGCAGGCTGTGGGCCGAGTGATTAAAGATCGCACCTCTCTTATCATCGCTCACCGGCTCTCTACCATCCGGGACGTCGATCGAATCTTGGTCATGCACAAAGGGGAGCTTGTCGAACAGGGAAGCCACAGTGACTTGCTTGCCAAGAAGGGTTTCTACTGGAAGCTGTATCGACTCCAATACTCTCCCGCGAATTAAGGGACTGGGTCAGTCTCTAGAGTCCCGATGCGAAGAGTCCGTTGCAATCGTTGCTGGTAAGGACCACATGCTTAGGGACCCCTTGAATCAAAAGCATATATTGGAAACGATTCTTGGGTGACGCCGGCTTAGGCTGGGCCCTGTCGATCCGCAAAATTAGGTATATACAAATGAACGTCCGATCCAAGGTTCTTCTCCTTACAGCGGCCCTCCTGTTTTTCCAGGAGGTTGCCCTCTGCCAGGAAGCGCCCGCCGCCAATGACTTGCGTGGCGATTATGATGTAACACGCTATGAGTTAGAGCTGGCCGTTACCCCCGAAACGCAGACGCTGGAAGGGAAGGTGGCCATCATCGGCGTTGCGACGGCGGAGAAGCTTAAGGAGATGCAAGTCGACCTCTATGACTTGTACAAAGTGCTCGGCGTAACCGACGGCCAAGGCACGAGCCTTACCTTCACACGCACTCCTGATGGACTTGTTATCGACCTTGGAGATGCTCTCAACAAGGGCGATGAGCTTGTAGCGAACATCCACTACGTCGGGCAACCGAAGGGTGGCGGCTTCGATGGTTTCCATTGGAAGACGTCGGCAAGTGGTCAACCTTGGATCAATACCGCGTGCCAAGGCCTCGGTGCGCATTATTGGTTTCCGTGCAAGGCGAGCTTCTTCCATCCAGAAGACAAGCCGGAAGCTTTCTATATGTCGGTTGCCGTTCCCGCTGATTTGTATGCGGTGGGAAATGGAAAACTTGTCGAAGAACAGCGGGGCGCTTTCGAGTGGTTCGAGACCAACGGCAAGGACTACAAAACGTACGTTTGGCAGCACGAATACCCTCTCGAGACCTACGCAGCTAGCCTCAATATCGCGAACTACACCGTTGTCGAGAGGCTGCTTGAGGTGCCGGGAAACGACAACAAAATCAGGTTCGCGTATTACGTTCTCCCGGAGAATGCAGAGAAAGCTGCACTCCAGTTCCAGCAGGTACCCGACTTGATTCGGATCTACTCGGAAGCGTTTGGACCATTCCCCTTCCCCGACTCGAAGTTCGGCCTTGTGGAATCAAACGTATGGGGAATGGAACACTCGACGGCGGTCTCCTACGGCTCAAGTTACCCTGCTTGGTGTGTGGCCAATGGCCAAAAGGACCCCTATGCCTCACGTAACAAGTGGTTTGATTATATCTTGATACACGAGGTCGCCCACGAGTGGTGGGGAAACGGCGTAAGTGCCGAACATTGGGGCCACTTCTGGATCCATGAGGGCTTTGGAACTTACGCTGAGGGAGTCTATGTCGAGGGTACGCAGGGCAGAGAGTCCGCCGATACCTTCTTTAAGGAAATGGGAAGGGGGGTCTCCCCCACGAGAGGTGCCTTGTATCGAGGGGACCATCCAACGTCCGGTGACGCCTACACAGGCATTATCTACAGCAAGGGTGCCACCGTCCTGCATACCCTTCGCAACTATGTCGATGACGACGACGCCTGGTGGAGAGCGCTAAGGGAATTCAACATGACCTTTCGGTATGGCAACGCGACAACGGAAGACTTCAGGGCTGTACTAGAGAGAGTCACCGCAAAGGACTGGGGCTATTTTTTCGAGCAGTGGGTCTACGGCGTTGGTACGCCCAAACTAACAGTAGAAGTTACGGTGCAGGGAACGACCGTCAGTGTGAAAGTTGAAAATCCCCAAGGTCACTTCAAGGTGCCGATTGACCTTTCGTGGACGCACGGCAACAAGCGATTGTGGTTCGAGCCGGGGGAAAACACGACGACCTTTGAGACGGAGCAGGTCGCCGATGACCTCCAAATCGTCCATCTGAACCGCATTCTGGGCCTCCATAGTTCCAGCGTTACGTTTGAGTAGGGCTTCCGCAATCTGCGGTCTCATGCGTCAGGAGTGGTCTCTACTCGCGGGCGACCTTCTGGTTGGGAGACGCTTGTAGGCAAGCACAAGTAGCACTCCAATAGCGAGGCCTGCGAGTCCCTTAAGTAAGGTAGAGACCAGTCCACCAAGAAGCCAACCGATGCCTGCGACGTCTCCGGCAGCCATGCTCATGTCTTGAATCCATGCGTCCATCGGGTGGATTCCATGAACGATGATCCCACCACCTACCAGGAACATGGCAATCGTCCCCACAATAGTGAGGGACTTCATCAGGCGGGGTGCAGCACTAAGTAGGAGAAGGCCCAGTCGACGTGAGAGACGATCCGTCCATTTAGGTTCGGATTTACCCGCTAGGTAAAGCCCGACATCATCCATCTTAACGATTGCAGCTACGAACCCATAGACGCCAACCGTCATGACGAGCCCGATCACGGCTAAGACTAAAAACTGATGCCCGATCGACTCTGAAGAGACGGTGCTTAGCGTGATCGCAATGATCTCCGCTGACAGTACGAAGTCCGTTCGAATAGCCCCCTTGATTTTGATCTTTTCGAACGCAACCAAGTCCACGTTTTCATCAGCTAAAGCCGCGAGTAACTTGTCGTCAGGCTCCCCCCTATGCACCAATTTTTCGGCACCCTCGAAGCAGAGATACGCCCCCCCTAGCATGAGAAGGGGAATGATCAGCCAAGGCGCAACCGCACTGATGAGTACGGCAACTGGGACAAGGATTGCCTTGTTTCGGAAGGAACCTTTGGCAACGGCCCAAACCACGGGGAGCTCTCGATCGGCATGCACGCCCGCAACCTGTTCGGCATTGAGTGCAAGGTCATCACCGAGGAGGCCCGCCGTCTTCTTGGCGGCCACTTTGGCCATGGTGGCGACATCGTCCAGGACAGAGGCAATGTCATCAAACAGTGCAAAGAAGCTAGAGCTCATGAAGTGTGATTCGAGTTTGTTTGAGAAAATAGTGGGACGAACTAAATCGATACCGACAGGTCAGATTCCCCGGCAATCCAACTCCCCGGTGAGCAAGAGAAGGTAGCCTCTTTACGTGCAGGACCATAATGAATCAGGCGATAACTCCGGCCCCGGTGGCGCGCAGGGGATGCGAGGAGTCAGTAGCCAACGCGTGCTCGCTGCTCTGGCAATTTCCGCCCTGGGCGCAGCTGCGGTGAACTGGGCTCCGGCCGAGCTCGTAGAGGACTTGTACTGCAAGCGGCTTTACCCTCTCATATTCCACGCGCAAGCCCGGTTATTGGAGGGCCTACCTTTTTCCGTGAGTGAGGTTGGGCTGGTCCTGCTTGTTCTACTCCTTGGGCTTCGAGCCTTTTTGAGCGTTCGCAAGGTCGTGTCCCAGGAAGTTAGCTTCGGCGCCCTAATCATCGCAGCGCTACGCCGAGCCCTTTGGTTGTGTTGCATCGTATATTGCTGTTTCCTGCTGCTGTGGGGATTCCACCACGCCCGACGACCCTATGCCGTTCACGTTGGTTTGCAGGAGAGCTTGGAACAAGCGGAAGCCGCCGACCTTGAGCTGGAGCTCACCTCCCTCTGTTTGGACCTGGCAGCCAGCTGCAACTCCCTGAGGAGCTCACTCAACCCTCATCGACTGGAGCTCGTCGGAGAGGGCGCTCGCGGTGGAACAGACGCGGTAGCTGCCATGACAAAATTCGCGGCCGCCACACCGATCTTCCATGGCCTCCGTCCTAGGTTTCGAGTCGCCGCGGCCAGCCGCCTACTTTCCCGCCTTGGCATCAGCGGGATCTACTCACCGTTTTCAGGTGACGCTCACGTGAATGGCGACATACCCGATTGGTCGCAACCATTTACGGCCCGTCACGAGATGGCCCATCAACTCGGCATCGCTGCTGAGGGTGAAGCGAACTTCGTTGCGTGGCAGGCCTGCCAGAGTTCGAAAGATGCAGGACTGCTCTATTCGGCCAATATGGTTGCCCTTGGACTAGGCTTAAACGCCTTGGCAATTCATGAGTCTTCCCATCCGGCCCAAAGCAGGCGCGCGGCCCAAATCGTAGAGACCCTGAGTGACGAGGTTCGGCAAGACCGCCACAGGGCCAGTGTGTGGTGGATGGAGCAGCTTGGCGTTTTGAGCGATCTCGCTGAGCTATCGAACGACGCTTATCTACGCAGTCATGGTCAAGCTGAGGGAGTGACAAGCTATAGCTTGCTAATCGATTTGATCCTTGCGGAGCGGCGCAAGTCGAACACTTAGATCACGGGGAAAAGCCTAGCGAGCAAAACGGGAACTACATTTTCCACTCGCAATATGCGCGGGCCAAGATGGGCTGATTGCAACCCCGACTCTTGCAGTTTGGCGACTTCGTAATCGATAAAACCGCCTTCGGGCCCCACAGCCAAGGTCGTAGCCTCATGGCTAGCACTTGGGAGTTTGGCCGCTTGATATGGGTGTGCGACAATGCCACGTGTACCCGCTGCAATCCCTGGTAGCTCGTCTTCCACAAACGGCTTGAACAGCTTGCGAAGATGAACCTTCGGCATCGAAGTATCTACGGCTTGCTCCAAGCCTAGGACAAGATGCTCATGGATTCCTTCGGGGCTTAGAACCGGTGTCTGCCAGAAGCTCTTCTCGACCCGGTAGGAGTTGATCAAATACAGATCTTTCACCCCCATTGCTGAGATTGTCTGCAAAGTTCGCTTGAGCATACGGGGCCTTGGCAACCCGAGAATCAAAGTCACAGGGAGGGGGCGCGGGGGTTGTTCATCGAGGGTCACTTCCAGCTCGAGTGAGCGCTCTGAGATCGAGAGAACACGCCCCACTCCGACTTTTCCGTCCATGCGTCCAACCCGCAGCTGGGCACCGACTTCAGCTTTATGAACATCGAGCACATGTCGGAATCTACGCCCTTCAAGTGTGGCGCAGGTATCTGATTGGAAATCTTCGGGGAAGAGCAGGATCAAATTCATGACGCGTCGATCGTGGAAATACGGCCGTAACAAAGCGAGCGATAGGCGCGCAATAGGACATCCGTCGTCGGCTTGGGGAGGTCCAATGGGATGCGAACTAAGGATAGGGATTCGGTGAATGGTGGCACCGGTTTTGCGGAACGAAGGTCGGCCCAAAGCCGGACGGGTGCGTTATAAAAGACGGTTTCCGGTGTTCCAAACTCGCTCCACCAATCGTGAAGTTTCTCGTTCGTTTCCTCCAGGATGGCGCGCGCGTTCTGCAAGCGCAATCTAGACCCGTAGCGGGACTTCCCCTTTGCGTTGAGGTGAGTCGGCTGTGCCCGTCCGCTGCCACGCACAACGTAGCGTTTGAACGTCTTTGTTCGAAGCACCTCACCACCTTCAAAAACGGCAAGGGATGATGCGCCAGCCTGCATCAACAAAACCACATGCAGGCCGGGCTCCACAGGAAGGTTCTCTACGAAGTGATCGAGAGAAGTACAAAGAGGCCCTATGGGGAAAACCAAGGGCGGCTCGATCCGGCTCTCCCCGAGAATGAAAGCACGACGATCCTCTGAACAGGTCACGGTAAGACCCAACGCCCTAGCCTCGGCCAGAGTCTCTTCGCAGATCTCTTCACAGTCCTCCCACGGAAACGTTGTCGGTGAATGTCTTGGAAGTGAGGGAGATGGCATAGGTGAAACCCCGTGGGCAGCCGGAAAGAATACTGGAATCTGCCGTCAATAGCAGAGCGGTCTACCAGGCGACTCCTTATCCTCTGCGGACATGCCATCCGATGCACCTATAGAGTTCGCCCATTTAGGGGAGGTGCTCGCCCTCGCCTCGCCCATTTGCTGGTCTTTCGCAGTCCTCCTGTTCCGAAAAACAGGAGAGTCCATCCCTCCGATCACGCTGAACCTCGCCAAGAACGCCCTGGTTACCCCACTGTTCTTCTTGACCTTCTTTCTAGCGGGTTCCGTTTCCCCTGCTCACGTGGACTGGAGTGACTACGCCTTACTTTTAGGCAGTGGCGTACTTGGAGTTGCCGTAGCAGACCTGTTCTTCTTTGTCTGCCTCAACAGGATCGGTGCGAGCCGCCAAGCGATCGTCAACACGTCTTACAGTCCGATCATCATCCTCTTTAGTGTCGTATTTCTAGGGGAGAGACTGACCCTGTTTCAATATAGCGGCGTCGCCCTCATTCTGGGCGCCGTACTAAGCGTTGGGTGGCCGGAAGGTGGGATCGTAAAGAAGCCGATAGAGCACCTCGTATCCGGAGTCCTCTTTGGAATCGCGGCTTCACTTACCCAAGCGGTTTCGATCGTAATGATCAAGCCGTTCTTGTCGGATTGGCCGCTACTCTGGATGACCTCCTGGAGACTCATGGGTGGACTGCTTGCAAGTCTCGTCGTCTGGGCATCTCTCAACAAACAGAGACGCTCCTTTGGGAAACTTTGGGAGAGGCGCATTTGGAAATTCATGCTCCCCGGAATCTTCCTGGGCAGCTTCTGTTCCCTTCTCCTCTGGATGGGAGGCTTCAAGTACGCCGATGCGTCTATTGCCTCAGCGCTCAACCAAACGGCAACGCTCTTTACCTTCCTGCTCGCCGTGGTGGTGCTCAAGGAGCCCTTGACGACACGCGGTATGCTAGGCCTCGCCATGGGCCTCCTGGGGGTGGCGATGGTCACTTTTCTAGGCCCGCTGCTTGGCTATTAGCGGACCGGTCCCACTTACCCCATGGTTTGGACTCTGGTAACTCCAAGCATCTGCTCAATCGCCTTCATGCGACGCCCTAGGAAGGGAACGTTCTCGATCTTGGCGACGACTTGATTGTCCCGTCGAATAAGTAGTGTCCCACCACCAAAGGTCAGCAGGAGCTCCAGTACGTCGGGGATCTCGCGAGTGACCGTACTACCCTGCCGCGGAACGCTCTGATCGCGTCCCCATGGTTGCAAGTAGTGGGTGAACTCATTGGGCTCAAAGCGCCAGTAATCCAACCTCGGTTGCAAGATGCCGAGTCCCATAAAAACGAACAGGAAGCCCCCGATTAGAAAATAGACATGTGTGCTATAGGTCATCGTGAGACTTCCTATCCAAAGTCCAAGGTCACCCACAAAGCTGACATTCTTATCAGCTGAGATGTACAGCAAGAGCCCACCCACGAGCAAAGTGAGCATCGCGATTAAAAACTTCTTCTGGTTGAGGTCGGTGACGATAACCAGCAAGTTAAAGAGCAAGGCGGCCGAGGCCCACCACCCCAGCATCGTGGGCGATACGTTCATGGCCTGCAGCACTCCACAAAGAAGGAATGTAAACATGGTCGGCCAGAAGTAAATGATCATCGGGAACGATGCAACCAGGACCGCCTGCTTGTCGCCACTCAGGTCCCGTGGATAGTAGATATCCCATATGGACTCTTTCATCAGTTTCGAGTCGTGCTTTGCCTGGGTTGTTTCACCCTTCGCGAGAGGCGTCTCTTGCCCAGCAGTCGTAATCGGATCGATCGGATTTTTCATTTTTGCGAGTGGGGAAGGATTCGGGGGTGGTGTGGGGAAGCCCTTGCAGCACTGTACTGTCCTGACCGCCACCCATTCTAGCTGAGAACACCTTTGGTTCCGAAAGTTGGATCTACCCCCAGGGCAAACAAACCCTCTAGATGGGAAGGCGGAAGAAGCCCCGTGTCGAAGCGTCCCCCACCGGCAGTGCCAAAAAATCGTAACAGATGCCCCGCACACTCCCGGAAAGGAATCCATGCGCTGCTATGCTGTCTCCATGAGTTCCAAAGATTCAGGAGGCAGCAGTTTTAGCAGCTTTGACGCCCTCCGCAAAGCTACCCATGACGGCCCTGAGAAGGAGCTGCCTGCGCCTGCCGAGGAGAAAGGTTGGACCCTGCTCTCGGGGGACGAGGAGTACGAACTCACTGAGGAAGAGTTGGCGGCCCTACCCGCGGTCCAGACAGACATTCCAGATAGAATCTCTGGTCGCCCCTCTGGATTTGGCCCCATGGATACAGGCCCGGATTGCTATCGAGATCCGAAGTCCGAGGAGCTCGGGATTCTGCGCTCCTTTCGGCTTCGAACCATCTTCCCGAAGGACGTTCTCGAAGAGACGGCTAGCCTTCCTAGCGATCCGCGCCCAGAGGATATCGAGGGGCGCCTCGACCTACGGGATCAGCTCATCTTCACGGTCGATGGTGCCGATGCAAAAGACTACGACGATGCGATCCAGATCGAGCCCATGGAGCAGAAAGGCTGCTACCGGATCAGTGTTCACATTGCAGATGTGAGCCACTATGTATGCGAAGGGACGATTCTTGATGACGAGGCTCTTGCACGTGGCACAAGCGTCTACCTCGCCGACCAGGTCGTACCGATGCTTCCAGAAGAGCTCTCCAATGGCCTCTGCTCTTTGGTGCCCGATCGAGACCGCTTGGCATTCTCCGTAATCATGGAGTTTGATGCCGCCGGAGAGCGAACGGCGTCCCATTTCGCAAAGAGTGTGATTCGCAGCAAGAAGCGCGCTACCTACCGAGTTGTTCAGGAATTGCTAGATGGCAAAGACACGGAAGAGACACGCGAGCTTGCCCCGCTCAAAGAAGCCTTGGGGCACTTCAAACTTTGGACTCGCAAACAGCAGGCTCTTCGTGACGCGAAAGGCTCCATGCGCATGCAGAGCAAAGAGAAGCGCTTTCGATTTGATGACGCGCATGAGCCCGTTGAGATCTTTATAGCCGCCAACTATTTCTCCCAAACCCTGATCGAAGAAACAGCCCTTGCAGCCAACCAGGCTGTTGGTGATTTTTTCCGCCAAAAAGGACTGCCCACGATCTATCGCGTACACCCCGAGAAAGATCCGGAAGAGGCCGAGAAGGTGATGGCCCTGTTGGAAAAGGTTGGTATCCGTGTGCCTAAAAAGGAGCGCCTCAGTGGTCGCGACATTGGACGTATGATCACTCTCGCTCGCAAGCGCGTTAATGCGGAGGCGCTCGTGCAGCGCATCATGGGGCTTGTCGAAAAGGCCGTCTACGAGGTCAAGGATCACGAAGACGTTGCCACGCACTGGGGGCTCGCGCGCAAGGCCTACCTGCACTTCACGTCTCCGATCAGGCGCTATCCAGACTTGATCGTCCACCGTTGGCTCAACGAGATCCTCAATGGGGATGGTGAAAAGGAGAGCGAGTTGCGAGGAGAGGGGCTGCTGCTCGATTTGAACTCCATGGCCACGCATGCCTCCCATCAATCAAGCTTTGCGGAGATGGCCGAGCGCGCGGTATTTGATCTCAAAGTTTGCCAGCTGATGGAGCCGATGATCGGCCAGAAACTTCCAGCCAAAATCCTGCGTGTGAATCGTGCGGGAATGGAGATTGAGCTCGTGGGACTTCATGTCACAGGCTTCTTGCCATCACGAACAATCGGTGATCGCCCGAAGTTTGAAGGATCGACACTAACCATTCAGCAGGGAAAACGGCTCTTGTCTTTCACCGAGGGATACTCGATCGGAATTATCATCGAGGACGTAGATTTCTTGAAGCTGCAAGTCTTGCTCGCCCTTGCGACTTAACCGAGAAACCAACCCCCATCAACTGCTAAGCTTTCAAAACGGCAGTGCGCCCCGCATACCGACTCGATAGGCAATTCACCCCTCACTGACAGCAAGGACAGAACAACATGAGATCATTTCTCGAAGCCATTGTGGCGAAACAGACGGGCTGGGTTGAGCTTCGCTATCACCGCCGCTTACTTAACGACTTTACCGTTCAGAAAGGTCGTGTTGACGTCGCTAACTCAAGTGTCACCGGTGGCATCGGGGTTCGTGTATTAGAGAACGGATCCTGGGGGTTCGCGAGCACAGTCAACCTGAGTGCCGCAGCAATCGAGTCAGCCATTGAAACCGCGCGCGCCAATGCACTTGAGATCTCCAAGATTCAGGCTAAGAAGATCCCCGCTCTTCCGCGCGTCACACTTGGACAAGGGGACATCACTCTTCCTGGGTATGACGAGCTGATGAGTCGCCCCCTTGAAGACAAACTCAGCGCAATGGTTAGCATGGAGCGTGAGGCCGCGGGGAGCGCCTCGCAAATCCATACTGCAATGGCTAGTTACCGGGAGATCTTTGAGGACAAGGTGGTGGTCACCTCGGACGGAGCGTCCATTTCGCAGAAGCTCGTGCGGCCCGAACTGCGCCTTGTTGCTTACGCTAGCGGTGATGGTGAGCAGAACATTGGCCACACTTCCCTAGGTGTGACCGGTGGTTGGGATTGCCTCTTCAACCATCACAAGGCGGGCGCGATTATAGAGGACACGGTACGGAGTGCCGTTGACCTCTTGGGGGCCCCCCACCTACCTGGTGGAAAGACGAAGGTGATTCTCGAGCCGAGTGTTGTCGGTTTGCTAAGTCATGAGGCCATAGGGCACACGGTCGAGGCCGACTTCGTGATGTCGGGGTCCGTTGCGGCAGGAAAGATCGGAAAGAGGGTCGCCTCGGAACTAGTCACCTTGTGCGATTCGGGAGCAGCTGAGTTTGGCCCCACACCGGGTGGACTCATGGCTTTCGATGACGAGGGCGTCCCGACGGAGAACACCGTCATAATTGAAGATGGAGTCTTCAAAAGCTATCTCCACAACCGCGAGTCGGCCGCGCACTTTGGAGTCGCCCCAACCGGCAACGCGCGCGCTTGGCTCTATCACGATGAGCCTCTGATACGAATGCGAAACACCTACATCAGCCCGGGCACTACCAGTTTCGAAGAGATGGTCGCCTCGACCGATGAAGGCTTCCTTCTCGTTGGAGCCGGCTCCGGACAAGCCGACGCCACCGGCGAGTTCATGTTTGGAACGGACTATGCTGTTGAAATCAAGAATGGAAAACTTGGTCGGAAGTTCAAAGAGGCCACCATCTCAGGGGTCGCCTTTGATGTGCTCTCCACAGTGGACGCGGTGGGCTCGGAGTTCAAGTGGGACCTGGGTGCCGGATACTGTGGCAAATGGCAGCCCGCAAAAGTGGATGCCGGCGGGCCCTATGTTCGCTGCGAGATTACGCTTGGAGGTCGCCAGTGAGTCTCTCTCAAACTAGGAGGATCAGTGCGATAGACGAAGCTGGACTCCTCGATCGCGCCTCGGCATTGTTGCAAGTCGCACTCGAACAAGGTGCAGATGAAGCTCAGGTGATCTCTCGCGGTGTAGAGGAGACCAAGGTTCGCTACGAGAAGAACGACTTCACGTGCACTTCGACAAATGGGAAGCTCACGCTCTCTTTGAAGGTCTATAAAAACGGAAAGAAGGGCACCGCGACAACAAACGAGTTGGGTGTGGATGCACTCGCGGATACGGCCAGACGGGCCCTTAGCCTTGCGAGCTTTTCCATTGAGGATGAGCACCTTTCCTTGCCCGAGAATGGCATCACTACCGAGGTTCCGGGCCGCTATGATTCCTCCTTAGCTGAGCTCGGTACGGATGACCTGCACGCCCTTGCGGCGGAGTTCATCGCCGCCGCTAGTGCTGACCCGCGTATCAGTTTGGATGGTGGGCAAGTAGAGGTCACCAAGTACTGCGAGGCCCTAGTCAACTCAAACGGCATGAGCCGGACCGACGCCGTCACTCGCCTGGATTGGACGGTGATGGGACTTGGAAAGACAGAGACGGAAACCACCTCGTTTGACTACTTGTCTGACTCCACTTGGAGCTTGGCCGGAGCCACCGAAAAGGCCAAAGAGACAGCCGCGAAACTTGTGTCCAATATCCTCCAGAGCTTTGGCCCAAGGTCATGCGAAAGCTACAAAGGCCATATTGTTCTCTCCCCTGCGGTTGTTGCAGACATGTTCCTAGGCCCCATTAGCTACCACGTATGCAAGCGTA
>FLOH01000624.1_pt1 | contig 69516 bp, 82 predicted proteins | sample 756751 | NCBI WGS metagenome assembly FLOH01 (sample SAMEA4026879, study PRJEB14308) | marine metagenome | biome: coastal water; material: water | depth 74 m
AGCTACGGGGCCGGGGGTGTGTGCAAAACCTAATGCATAACCCTGTGCATAACTTCGTGTGGATAGTGCGACTAAGGGCTTCGCGGGAATTTCGCGAAGTGAAGGTCTTTCACTCAGCAAGCAAGGGCGTCGGGGATTTGATGTCGCCGCAGCTGCTGGTGCACAAGGTTGTGTCCTAACAGACGGTCGAAGACCTAGATTTCTTTAGATTCCAAGGTCCAGCGTTGTAATTGTTTGAAGGGAAGCATTTGATCGATAATGGAGCGCATAGTTCATGACTTTGACAAGTGCCATTGGTTTCTGTTGTCGGGATATTGCGCGCAGTGATTGACGAGGCGGGTGGACTACCAGCTATTTTATTTGGGATAGCGAGCTTGCCTGTCATGCCGGTAAGGCACACATGTGGACGCTCCCTACTGAGAGGTCAGTGTTGAGATCTTCGAGCATCTGAAGTGATGCGTAGGATCACGTGGATAGAGAGTGGATCTTTAGAGTTATGACTCCACCTTCCGTGAAGGCGGGGGACGCGTGTCTTTACCATCGACGACGCAGTCGTCGTGAACCGTAAGGAATGGACGTCGATACGTTTAGCCAACCGAAGCCATGGATTGACGCTAACCGACGGCAGAAGAAGTGAATAGTGTGAAAGGATGAATCTATGACAGAGCAAAGCGTTCGCCATCACAGGGAGTTCGTCACGGTCAATGCGTCGGCTGAAACACTTTATGCTCTTGTTTCCGACGTCACCCGCACCGGCGAGTGGAGCCCAGTCTGCACTTCGTGCTGGTGGGACGACGAGGCCATGGCCGGTCAGCTCGGCGCCAAGTTTACTGGGCGTAACGAGCTTCCGCATCGAACCTGGGAGACCCGGTCGCAGGTAGTGGTTGCCGAGCGCGGTCAAGAATTCGCCTGGGAGGTGGGCGACGGCTTTGTCCGTTGGGGCTACATCCTCACCCCGGCGGAAACCGGGACAATCCTGAGTGAGACTTGGGAATTCCTGCCCAGCGGGATCGCCATGTTCGAGGAGAAGTACGGGAACAACGCGTACATTCAGATCGCCGAACGCACCGAGGAGGCGCTCGACGGCATACCGGTAACGCTCGCCGCGATTAAGCGGATAGCCGAGTCCGAAGATGAAAATCAGCAAACTCGGTCGCACTGAGGACTACATAGCCATCCTGTAAATTGATGGGGCCAGATCCACAATTGAGATCCTCTTTTACTCATCACACCGCCATTCAATTCCTAGGATTTGAAGAGCACTGTTGGTCCATGAAATCGTGAGCAATTTCGGTTCCATTTACTCCAACACACGATACCGATCGCGGTGGTGCAGTCTGAAACCGAGTGAGTTGCACAGTGATACTGCGGGGGAGTTGCTGGAGTCCACTTGGAGTGTGAGTCGGTCGCAGTCCTGTGCGCGGGCTACCTCTGCCAGCGTGTGCATGACTATTCGGCCTATTCCTTGTCTCCGATATTCATGTTTAACAAAGACGCGGGTGATAACGCCCCAGCCGCCGGTGAATGCGATACGGCCAGTGGCGACTCGTTGACCCTCGATTAGGACAGATATGTAGTGCGCCCAGTAGCGGCGCATAATTTTGGCGAGGGCCATGTCACCTTGAACTGCCAGCCACGTATCCGTCGGTTCATCTGAAATTTTGACGGTGAACTGTGAATCCGTTGTTCGCGGCGTAAAGTCGCTCGTGTCAATCACCATGCAGTGAAGTTCGGTCGAGAGGTGCCAGCCCTGGGCAGCGAGATACTCATCCAATTTCGTGTATGCAGGAAGTGGCACCGTGATGCCTGGGGTCAGCCCCTGTTGATGATAAAAGTTGGCAACTTCAATTAGGGCCACTTCGATTTCCATCCCGGGGTCACCGAATGGCCGGGCTCCCGTAGGTATCACTGAATTTCCCTGACGCGTGTCGCCCTCGGAGGCTCGCAGGAGCCAGTTGCCGTACTCGGTAGTGACATCGGCGGGCCACGTCGTGGTAGCTGCCGCCTCAAGTTCGCGAATACGCATGCTTAGCGGCGCACCGAAACCGGCTTTCGCGTTGACTTTTTTGACTACGCGCCAGTGAGTGATCGAGTTAGGATCAAAAGATGCAAGGGAACCATCACGCTTGCGAATCGTTCGTACGTCGTGCAGGACTCCGAGCAGTTCCTCTGTGTTGCCCTGGGAATCTTGCAATGCGATCGTCAACCGTGTGCCAATCTGTGCCGCTCCGGGTGGGCTGATCATGGCTTAATTCTAGGAAGTTTTCCGAATTTGTAAAAAGCGCATGATTGAAGCGGTTCGCGTCTACCAGCTTCGCGCACTACGGGATTCCTTGAGTCTGAGGCAGATAGAGCTCGTTCGGTTGGCACCATCCACAAAAATGCAGAGGCCATTGGCGACTGGGGACAGGCGTATGGAGATCGAGCACGGCGATGAGCGCATACACATCGCCTAAGTGCAGTGTCTAACTGCTAGAGCCAATTCTGGAAACGGCTGGATGTTCTCTCTCTTGGGATTGCGTATTAGCCCTTTTTCAATCTGAAGTTAGTATGAACTATGACAATCGCCGAGTTATTCAGCGCCGGGTCCACAGACTGGCTGCGGGTCAATCCAAAACTGCGCACTTATTGGCACACGCTCATTGCGCTCACCACTGTTCCGCTGCTGACAGTTGCGGCAATCGTCATTGCTATTTCCGAGGGTGTCCCGGTGGTCCGATTTATTGGGATCGCCAGCATGATTGCGATCATGATTTTTGCGATCTGGGCATGGGTCCTAGTCACCCGTCGCGTTCGCTCGATTGGCTACCGTCTTGAATCGCGCGAGTTGAAAGTAAGTAGCGGCATCATGTTTAGGCGAGTGGTGAGCGTGCCGTTTGCTCGAATGCAATTAGTTGAGGTGAGTGCCGGCCCACTGGAAAGAGCATTTTCTTTGGCGAGTGTCCAATTGCACACGGCCTCTGCATCAACAGATGCAACGATCCCGGGCCTTGACCCTGAGCGCGCTGCGGAGATCCGCGATGCCCTCGCCTCGCACAGTGCTACCGCAGGCCTCTGAGGGATCAATTAGTGAACATTAATGTCTGATAATTTCTCGCGTCCGCAGCACACAGCTCCGCTGACACCGATTCTTCAGTTGGTCAATAGCGCACCAATCGTGCTTGTGGCGTTTTTTGCCATTGGGCTGAGCTGGTGGTTCCTATTAATAGGTGTCATTTTTCTCGTTGTTGGCGGATTCGGCTATTGGGCATCGTGGCAAAGGCGGTTCTTTTGGCTTAATGAAGAAGGCGAGCTTGAGGCCAGGTCCGGTATTCTTTTCAGACGGTCCAGACAATTGCGGATCTCTAGGCTCCAGTCTGTTGACATCTTGCGGCCGCCTGTTGCCCGGCTGCTGGGGTATTCCAGTCTCAAAATAGAAGTTGCCGGCAGCGGAGACTCGCGCGTGATCTTGTCGTACCTCAGTGTTGGGAAAGCCCAAGAGTTACGGTCTGAGATTTTGGCTTTGGCAAAGGACGAACGAACATCGACACAATCAGCGGAGCCTGCAGATCATTGGAAATGGCAGGTCCCTAATGGTCGACTCGTAGCTTCGCTGGTCCTCACCACGTCGACCTACTTTCTCATTATTGGGGCAGTTGCATCTGTTGCATTCGCTCTGGTTGAACCGGGAAGTGGACTGGTCACTCTCGCTCTAGCGGTCGGTGGTTCCACGATTAGCTTGATTGCCGGAATTACGTCCCTGTTCAATTTTTCAGTAGGTAGAAATGATCGTGGAATCGCGATTTCACATGGACTTTTTACTACAGCCCATTACACGGTGTCTCCGATCCGTATCCAGGCGATTTGTGTAGTTCAACCAATTGCCTGGCGACCTTTTGGGTGGTATCAAGTCGCCATCAACGTTGCGGGTGCTGATCAGAGCAGTAAGAAGTCGGGGCCTCGAGTCTTGATCCCGGTAGTGCATGAGGATGCGTTACCTGAGCTATTTCACGAGTTGCTCCCATCCTGGAACCTAGAAATAGAAGATGAGTGGCTCGCATCCGCTGCAACTTCTCGTTGGCGTTTTCCTTGGCAGGCAGCTCGTCTCGCGGTTAGTCTGACTTCAGACCTATTTGTGGTCAGGAGTGGAGCGCTTACCCGGCGACTGAGCGCCGCACCACATGAGCGCATCCAGTCAATTCGAATCACACAAGGTCCATGGGAGCGGAAACTAGGGATTTCGAGTTTGCACGCTGATTCGGTTCCAGGCCCCGTGCGTTTGCGTGGTCGCGGGTTGGCCAGCAGCGTCGCGGTTCACACTGCGTTGGCAGAACTTGATCGGATGTTCACTGCGAGAAAGTCTCGAAAGAGTGAGCAGTGGTAGGCATTTATCAGGTTAATACTTCAACTGTGAATCACACATTGTTGTGATTTGTCAAGTCCAATCTCATGCGATTGTGTAAAAGCTCAGCAACCAATTACGGAACGTGCAGTCAACTTGCCGCGTCTTAGCCCTGACAACTTGACCAAGCTAAGAGGAGTAAGCGATGAAACTAGCAAGGAAAATAGCGACCCTGACCGTTACATCCGGGTTGGCAATTGGAAGTTTTGCTCTGGCAGCTCCAGTTTCTGCCCACGGATATTTGGATGGACCTAAGTCTCGAGCTTTGCTGTGTAAAGAGGGCGCGAATCTGAATTGCGGTTCCGTGGTCTTTGAACCTCAGAGCCTTGAGTACCTAAAAGGTTTCCCCCAGTCCGGTCCCGCGGATGGGAAAATTGCGTCCGCGAACGGTCAGTTTGGTGGCCTGCTTGACCAACAAACAAGCAATCGGTGGGCAAAGACAGACATTACTTCTGGCCCACTACTCATGGACTGGACCTACACCGCTCCTCACTCAACTCAGGGCTGGTCCTACTACATGACCAAGCCAGGCTGGGATCAAAATGCGCCCCTGACGCGCTCCGGACTGGAAAAAATCGCGACCGTCGACCATGACGGATCAAAGGCTTTCACCAACCCAGATCACGTGATTAACATTCCATCTAACCGCAACGGATACCACGTGATTCTTGCCGTGTGGGATATCGCTGACACGGTCAACGCTTTCTACAACGTCATTGATGTCAATGTGAACGGTGCAGGTGAAGAGGTAGTTGCGCCAAACGCTCCGAGCAATCTAACCGCACTAGAGAATGCTGCAGGCGGCGTGGAATTGACATGGGCTGATTCAAATAGTGATCGCAGCGATGTCACCTATACGGTTGCACGCGATGGGGTTCAGGCGGGAAAGAGCAGTGGAACGAGCTTCACGGACTTGGAAGTAGTTCCCGGGGCTACCTATCAGTACTCAGTCACGGCCAGTGATGCGCAAGGAAGCCAGTCGACACAATCAGCAACCGTTAACGTCACACTCGCACAGAATGTCGATGCAGATGTGACTGCACCAACAGTGCCGAGCAACCTTCACACAATGCAAGTGACTGCTACAGAGGTCAACCTGATGTGGGGCGAGTCATTTGATGCCTCAGGCGCAGTCACCTACAACGTCTACCGTGATGGCTACTTGCGTCACACCACTCAAATGACAATGTGGAAAGATACTTCGGTTGTTGCTGGGACCACGTACCAGTATGTTGTGAAGGCTATTGACTCTTCGAACAACGAGTCGGTATCAAGTAATGTCTTGAACGCGAGCACGCTCGCGGCACCTGCACCTGCACCTGCACCTGCACCTGCGCCCGCCCCAGAGTCAGGTGGAAACTGGAACTCTTCCGCGGCTTACCAAACGGGAGATATCGTGACATTTAACGGAACGACTTATCGTGCCGTTCAGTCGTACCAGGGCGCTGGTGATGATCGCTGGATTGATGCGCTCTCACTCTGGGTCCCAGTAGTTGAGGCAGCACCTGAGGCAGGTGGAAACTGGAATTCTTCGGCGGCTTATCAAACGGGAGATATCGTGACGTTTAACGGAACGACTTATCGTGCCGTTCAGTCGTACCAGGGCGCTGGTGATGATCGCTGGATTGATGCGCTCGCACTCTGGACCCCGGTAGCTGATGTAGCTCCCGAGCCCGAGGTCACGCCGGCACCAGTTCCTGCTCCAGCACCAGTTCCTGCTCCAGCCGCACAATGGAGTGCTACTGGTAGCTACCAGGCAGGTGACCGTGTTGTCAGCAACGGTGTAACTTACGAAGCCGTTCAGGCGTACCAGGGCGCTGGCGATCCCCGCTGGATCGATGCGCTTTCACTCTGGAAAAAGATCTAAAGATCCACTTTAGGAAATGGCCCCGCGAAAGCGGGGCCATTTCGTTTTTACAGGTTCAACGGGCAACTGGACGACTACGTAGTCTCATGGCGTTCGTTACTCACAGTGTTGTCGCTCTGCTTTCTCAGTTTCCGATTGAAAATCCGGCTTCCAATTCTCGCTTGTCGTAGGTGCGGAAGGCAATATGGGTTTCGGTTGAAGTGATTCCAGAAAGCTTGCCTATTTGATCTGCCACTACGTCGGCGACCTGTTCATGATCTTTGACTTCGATGATCGCAACTAAATCAATTTTCCCCGTCACTGAGTAGACACTGCGCACGCCTTCAATCTGCGCGATCGCATTTCCGGCAGAAGAAATATGATCGGGTGTTGCATTGATGAAGCATATGGCTGTGATCATGCGGCATTCCTTTTCAGTAGGTCTTGAATTTCGGTGAGTAATTCCAGGTCCGTGACTGGATCTGGGCTTTCTTCTTGTGTTCTATTTCGCCAGCGGTTATAGGGCGCAACGAAAGCAAAATAAAGGACCGCAACAGTCAGGATGAAGGTAATAAACGCATTGATGACAGCGGTGATGTCAAAAACCTGCCCATTCACCGTGACGGCACCCGCGTCCATGCCTCCAGCGAAGAGAAGGCCGAACACCGGAGTGATCACCGCTCCGGTAACTCCAGTAATGAGCGCCGTGAAGGCCGCGCCCACTACGAAACCGACTGCTATGTCAATTACGTTCCCTTGCGAAACAAATTCCCTAAATTCCCGGAGCATGATTCGAGTTTAGTGCGCCACTAAATATTCCGTAAAGAGCAAGGGCTGGAGAGGGATCGGGCTAGTTGGGCTCGACACCATCTGCTTGCTGTTTTGCTCTTTTGATAACAGTCGCACCACTAACAAGTGCTTTCCTCCAAGGAAGAACACCATCAATTTCTACCTCGATGCTGAAGCTCAGGAAAGTTCTGATCAGAACAATGATTCCTAAAACAATCACATTGTCCAAATCGGGTTCCACCGCGACAGTTCGAATGAGGTCGCCTGCCACCAGGATTTCCAAGCCCAGAAGAAGTGACCCACCAAACGTTTGACGCATTGCTTTATAAGCGGCGTCGCCATTCTTAGTTCGGACAAGTGTTCGCAAGGAAAAATAGGTTGCCCAAATCAAGCCCACTGCAATGACAAGTGCTGCCACAATCTCGAATCCGTGAGCAACGGCAAGCATGACTTCGGTGTAGGTGGCTTCAGGCATGGAAACCATTATCCACGCTGGGCGCGTGAGCCGAATATCCGCCATCATTACTGCAGCAGGCCGACGCCTTGCGCATCAGTCAGATTAGGAGGTGGCTTTCTCCGCTACAACCTCGTTGATCAGTGCGGTTAAGACTTCTTGGGTGATCGGACCGATTATGCGGACTGCTACCTGGCCACTTCTATCCACTATCAGCGTGCTCGGTAATCCACTCGGTGGAATACCAGGCACCAAGGCAAGTAGGCGACCTTCCGGGTCTGCAATGCTGGGATAAGTAATCGCCTTGGCAAATTCACGGGCTGATTCAAGGTCATCGTTAACATTTAGCCCGAGGAACGCAACGCCTAAATCCTTGGTGGCCTTTTGGGTTGCGACTAACTCGGGGGTTTCTTCAATGCAGGGTGCGCACCAGCTCGCCCAAGCGTTCACGACGGTGACTTCACCCAGGTAATCCTCGATGGAAATTGGTTCGAGGTCCAGATCGAGCCCAGCAATTGCGGGGATTAGTTCGCGGTCAGACTGGGCGACAAAAGTAACACCGGCACCTGTTGCTTGCTGGGCTGAAGCGTCGCCGAGATCGGTTTCATTGATCGAGATTCTGGTATCACTACTTGAAGAAAGAAAGCTTCCACAGCCCGTAAGGGAGATGGAACAGATCAGCAAGAGGACCAGCTTTATCATCGCTGCTTCGCTTCCAGTGCCTCATGGCGTTCCAGTTTGTCCGTTTCTTTCTCCTGATCACGCCACCATTGCAATGCTGCAAGCATCATCCAGAAACCGTCGAGCACCATTCCCAATGCCCACATGAGTGCCCCGGCAAACTTTTGGTCGGTGAGGGGGTCCAGGCCGCTAGAAATACTCGCGTCAATATAGGTCGGGTAAAGCGGGATGGGAGCGAAATGAATTACCATGCCGAGTACTGTCTCTGGGATCATCATTAATCCGAGGGAAACTAGGCGCACACTCGGTGCTGGCCGTTTGGCAATTAAATCTGAGCCGATGAGTGGATAGTAGAAAATAAGCGCAGCAGCAAGAAAAATCGGACGTTCAATAAATGACATCGCGTCGTGGTCGTTGAGAACCCATTCCATTACGAAGATCATGTGGGCGCCCAAAAGCACAAATGCGAAGAAGAACCAACCAAAATACGGATTGGTAATTACATTTATTGGTCGGCTGCGCAGGACTTTGACCAGGTTCCTGCGCCCTTGTGGACCAAGGTTTATCAAGGTGAGGGTGATGGGACTGGAGAGGACAATAAGTGGGCCGGCAACCATCATGATTGCAATGTGTTGCATCATGTGGGGCCAAAATGCGTCGTGTGACCAGGCAGTAAAAGGACCAAGGTAAGTCAGAAGCATGATCAAGATCGCCAAAAGAAATGAGATGGCTTTCAGCCATGACCATGGTTGGCCAGTAATACGCGTGGCTCTGCGGGCGGCCCACAGGTAAAAAGCGGCGAGCGCCAACAAGTTCACCAAGGCGAAATAGTCCGGCTCCCAAAAGGGGAGGTTGAAGGGAACTATTTGCATGGGCTCAGATTAGTTGCAACTGGCCGGCCCAAATTTTCGGACACTTAATTGGGTGATTTCCCCCTTTTTCACCGAATTGTCATTCTCATCCGCTAGTATCTTGGTGTTAAATCTAAAATGAGATGGTGCTATTTATCGGTTTTGTCGGGCACGGAGGGAATTGAGTGAAAAAGTTTCTGGTTACGCTCGTCACCGTGCTGCTGGGCGGGGCGATAGTCGCCGGAGTCGGGGTGTTCAACTCGGTTCGGCAAGAAGAACCACCGGTTTTGGTAGCTAATGTCGTGGGCACCAAAAAGGCGCCATCCGGTGAGGAAATGCCGCACGCTGAGCTCTACCTGGATGTGTACCCGAACAGTTCCTCGAAAGTGCCGCAACCAAATACCCCCTCGCCCATTAATAACGTATTGCTGGCCGGTCAGCCGTTCTATCACCCGTCAACCAGCTTGCAGGTCCCAGCGCACTCCTTAGTCACAATTCACTTTCGCCAATTTGACGGTGGCGGCCAGATCTACAACCCCTACTTTTCCCAGGTTCATGGAACAGTTGATGGAACCATGAAGTGGAATGGCAAAGAGGTGACTGAGATCAAGCCTGATCAAGTCGGACACACCTTCACCGTGCACCAATACCCTGAATCGGATCAGCCGTACTTTTTTATGTCGATACCACTTCCCATGAACAAGGCGAATGCCAAAACTGACAAGGCGGGATACCCGGTTGATCCACAAACCATCAGCGTCACTTTCATGACGGGTGAAGCAGGCAGCTACGTGTGGAACTGTGAGTTCCCGTGTGGCGACATGTATCAAGAATTTGGTGGACCCATGCAGACTCGAGGCTGGATGGCCGGCACATTTGATGTGGTGGAAGCGTGAGCACGGACACGTTGAATCCGCAGACCCCAGAAGAACCCGAAGCGCCGACAAACCGTCCGCCCTCCATGCGGCGGGTGACATTGTGGCTACGGCGCCCTTATGCCCGCAGGGTATTGATTCTGACGGTAGTCATTGGATTTCTACTGCTGCCGTTGTGTTGGTTGATCCTGGCAGGCATGAATCAAACAGGCGCACCGGCGTCAGAGATAATGAAGGACATCGAACAAACGGTCTTTGTGTTCACTTTGGTGTCAATTCCTATCACGGCCTTTGTATTTGCGGTTCTGCTCTACAGCCTGCTCGGCTGGCGTCGCGTTACCGGTGATGAACCTCCGATGCAAGACAGCCCCGCCATTCGCACAAATACGATCGGCGTGATTTTGTGGACAGCGACTTCCTCGATTCTGGCCATGTTCTTGGTTGTGTGGGGATTAATTGAGTTAGCCCAAATTACCGCGAACTCCTATGGATCAATCTCGGCCAATGAACAACCGGGGCAGAGCAAATCTGAAATTATTAACGTTACCGGTCAGCAGTGGGTATGGACATTTGAGTACCCGCAGCACGACGGATTGACTTCTGATGTTCTGTACCTTCCTTTGGACCGCCCGGTTTATTTCAATGTAACGTCCAAGGATGTGATTCATAGTTTTTGGGCGGTTGAACTGGGTGTAAAAATTGACGCAAACCCTGGTGCAATTACTCAAACAGGAGTCACCGCAAACAAGTTGGGCACATTCAACGTGCGCTGCGCCGAGTTATGTGGAATGTACCATGCGTACATGCAGACTGAAATTCGGGTACTGGAACAGGATGCCTTCGATTCATGGGTCCGTGAAAGCGGAGGAAAGAAAACATCATGAGCGTAGACACAACGGTTGAGACCAGTTCGGTATTTGGAGTCCATGTCCCACAGCCTCGGCAGCACGGGGCAGCCGGTGGAGTAATGCGCCGACTCAATTTCGGCACCGGGCTGATCGGTGGTGTCGCACTGGCAACAATTGCGGGTTGGGGTACGGCAATTCTTACCCCAAGTTCAGCGTCGAATGCCACATTCGCACCAATGGAACCCACCTACGTGTATCTGGCAGTGTTACTCGGTTGGGTAATCGGATTCATGCTGGGAATAGGAGCCTTTGTTGGCCCACTGCGATGGGTAGTCGGTAGTGACATCACCCATGCTGATGCGGAGTACATGGGAGGAAAAGACTTAGGCAAAAAGCGCTACTGGAAATACACAACAGATCACAAAGTTGTGGGAATCCAGTATCTGATCGTCACGATGCTGCTTCTCGGCTTTGCTGGCTTGCTCGCCATGTTGATTCGCACTGAGCTCGGCATGACTTGGACGGAGCTGTTCTCACCATCTTTCTATAACAGCATGATTGGTACTCACGGAATCGCCATGATCCTTGCGATGATTGTGGCCGTCACTGGACCCTTGGGTAACTTCATTGTTCCCATGATGATCGGTGCTCGAGACATGGCCTACCCACGGTTGAACGCTTTGTCACTGTGGCTTTTTGTGGCTGCCGTCCCCATGTTAATTAGTTCAATGTTTATGGGTGGGATCCAGGATGGCTGGTCGGTCTATCAGCCACTTGCTTCCCAGGCCCCGGTGGGAATGCTCGGCTACCAGCTAACAATCATCGTTTTCGCAATCTCCACTGCGATCGCTAGCGTAAATTTAATGACCACGATTTTGACAATGCGCGCAAAGGGCATGACTTGGTCGCGCACCCCAATTTTTGTCTACGGAATTTTTGCTGCATCCCTCATGGGACTTTATGCGTTTCCGTTCTTCCAATATGCACAAATTCTCGGCTTAAGCGATCGAGTTTTTGGCACTTCTTTTTTTAATCCACTCAACGGTGGCAGCGTTTGGCTCTATGAGAATCTTTTTTGGTTACTCGGACACCCCGAGGTGTATGTAATCATCATTCCTTCGGCCGCGATTGCCCTGGAGTTGATGCCAGTGTTCCTGCGTAAACCGTTGTTCTCATTCAACTTTGCAGTCGCGGGAATTGTTGGTGTGGTTGCACTCAGTGGGTTTGTGTGGGCCCACCACATGTACATGACCGGCTGGGCTCCAGCTGCGAACTACCCGTTCATGCTCTCCACTGAGATGATTTCAATTCCCGTCGGCTTCTTAGTATTGGTTGCGATTGGAACTTTATGGAGGGGAACCACCTGGACTCGCTTACCGCTAATGGCGGTGTACGCGGTGATCTTCAATAAGATGATTGGTGGAGTCACAGGAATTTACCTCTCCGACGTACCCGCAGATCAATATTTCCATGGCAGCATGTTTGTCGTTGCGCACTTCCACTTCATGCTGATGGGGGCTGGGCTTTTTGGCGGGATGGCTGGGATCGCCTTCTTCTTCCCGAAAATGACAGGGCGCATACTTGATGAACGAATTGGCTCAATCGGCTTGTGGACTTCATTTATTGGATTCCAGGTCACTTTCATTTCGATGTTCGTTGCTGGGCTGCAGGGTCAGCCGCGACGGGTGCTTGATTTCGATTCCCAGTTCAATATTTCTAACTGGATTTCAACTATTGGTGCGTACGTGATTGGGATTGGGATGCTGATTTTCCTCGCCGCAATCATCACATCGTGGCGTTCCGGTGATGTTGCATCGAGTAACCCTTGGGGCTCGAAGTCCCTTGAGTGGCAAACGGCCACCCCGGTTCCGTTGGAGAACTTCCCGGTTCTTCCGGTCGTTACTGAGCGCCCCTACAACTACGGTGTCCCCGATCCCTATGAGGCTGAACTTGACGCGATCGATGCGGATCTCGCTGAGAAAGTGGGTAACAAGTGAGTACGTCAACTCTTCCAGTTTCACCCACGACAGGTGAGCCGATCACAACGATTGCGAGGCGTGGTCGGGTCGGACTGTGGTTCATGATCGTGGCTGACGTGGCTGGAACGATTGCGCTGGTAATCAGCTACACCTACCTGTGGTCACTTAACGTCAACGGCGGTTGGGCGCCCCCCGGATCCTCACTCACAGCCGAGCAAACGAATAGCTCGATTCCGAGCACACCACCTGTGGCAAGTTTTGCTGCCGAGGGACCTTTTTGGGCAATTTTTTTGGTAGTGGTTCTGGCCACCGCCTTGATGTGGTTTGGCTACCGAAGCGCTCGTCGCGGAAATCAGGCTGGGTTGATTCTTGGTGCTGGACTCTCGTTTCTGGTTACTGTGGCCGCGCTGGTATTCCAATGGATTCAAATCAGTACCTTCCCGTTCGGCGCGGGAGATGGTTCTTACGCGTCGGCGGTTTTGCTACTGTGCGCGAGTAACATCTTCCACCTGTTTCTCTTAATTTTTATTGGAATGGGAATCTTCATGCGGGCCCGCAAGGGTTTAATTGACAAGACGAACTGGTACCAAGCCCAAGCCGCGAGTTACTACATGACCTGGGTGTCCGTTGCATTTATTTTGGGAGCGATCCTGACTACCTTCCTGGTAGTGAGCCCCAATACAGATCCTGCGATATTTGGCACCTTCACCCAGCAGTAGCGTGATGTTCCATATTCGGTCCGGTGCACGGATGTCCATGCGTTGGTCATTCTGGTTGGCGGGCGCCTGCAGCATCATCTGCATGTACTTGGTGTTGGCCACGATTGGCGCCTTGACTGAAAACCAAGTCGTTGGTTTGCCCACCGTTGCTGAATTGACTCTGTGGGGCTTACCGCTGAGTTTGTTGATCCGAGATGTCGCCATGGCTCTGACAGTTGGTTCGGCACTGGTTGGTGGGGTGTTGACACCAAAACCAGATCCGCTTCTGGGCCGAGTGACTTCACTGAGCGCATTGGTGTGGTTCCTCGCAGTCGCATTTCAATCAGTCTTCACCGTCTCAGAGGTGCTTGCCTTTAGCCTGAGGGACTCGTTAAATGCAACAGTCTGGTGGTCTTTACTGTCCCAAACAACCGTTGGTCAGGTGATGCTCGCCCAAGCCGCATTGCTAGTTATTGTCATTCTGTTGGGTTGGGTCGTGCTCGATCGGATTACCGGGGTGATCATTTCCGCAGTGGCCGTCACCGCTGCATTCTTGCCCGGGCTTACCGGACATTCGGGTTTAATTGATGCCCATAATGCGGCGTCCATCAGTTTAGGAATTCATGTTGTTGCGATGAGCGCCTGGGTCGGTGGCCTGATTGCTGTGGTGATTTATCTGCTGCGACCTGGCCCTGATCCAGCCATCGTTATTCGAAGGTTTAGCACCCTGGCGCTGATTAGCGTTGTGATCTTGGCTGAAACAGGACTGTTAAATGCATCATTGCGACTCGATGGAGCATTGGCACTGATCTCGTCTTTCTATGGCGCCCTATTGTTGGCAAAAGTTTCGATACTGATTGTCCTGATTTCATTTGGCTGGCGCATGCGCAAGCTTATTAGTGAGCGTGCAGAAAAAGAATCGCTCAATCGCGCGGGAATCGCGCTCCTTGCGGGCCGTGAGATTTTATGGATGGGTGCCGTATTGGGGCTCTCCGTTGCGCTCACGCGAACCGCACCTCCCGGTGAAGTGCAGGCGGGTGACCAAGTCGTCTGGGTCGCGCTACTCACACTGGGGCTATTTTTGCCGTTCTCCTTTTTTTACGTGCTTCCACGTGGGAAAGGAACAATTTCGTTTCTACAAAAATACCCCGATGTCAGCGCGATCGCATTTCTGATCTGGCTCTATCTATTTGTTTCTTTTCAACCCTCGATCGCTGTGGGGCAATCAGTCGGCGGGCAGTGGTTTGCAGCATTGGGGTCAGGGATCACTGCTTTTCTTGGATACCAGTTGGTGGCGTCAATCGCGTTGAATCGCGGCTGGTCGACAGCTGGGTTTGCGGTAGTGGGAATCCCGGTAATTGGATGGTGGCTTGAGCGAGATGTGCCGGGTGGGCTGCATTGGTCCTTCTGGATCCTGACACTGGGTGCCATGTTGTTCATAGTTCTTCTTCTCAAACCACTTGCGCGCGGTGGCGAAGTCGTTGAGGACAAATTCGTGGAGGTGACAACGTGAGCGTTTCCACACAACGATGGAAGGACGCTTGGCAGTTGCATTTACCTTTAGTAATTGTGTTGGCTTTTTGTTGTTATGCCACGGTCATTGAATTTAATCGCGCGCAGGAAGGGGTCACCCGCGCATGGGTCTACACGTTCCAGTGGCCGATCATTGGAATATTTGCAATCGTTGTGTGGAATCGATACCGAAAGCATGGCAGTTTAACCAAGTCGATTAGCAAATATTTTCGCGATCGCGCTAAGAAATTTGAATCTATGGAAGAAGAACCGATTGCGCGCGAGTCTGTGGATCCGGACGAACTGGCGTGGAAAGAGCATCTAGCCAAGATGCGGCGAGAAGATCCACCCGGTGGGCCTTCCGGGGTTAACTCTTAACCTAGGATACCAATTTTGAACCCGGCAAGTTCACTTTCTGGTTCACTCTGGCCCCCGTGCTGGTTGCTAAATGCCTGGGTTGCATCAAGCCCACAGATCGACTCGATCGGACCGCTGCCACCGGGGTGTTCACTGATCCACCCGGTAAGGTCGTAGATATCACCATTGATAATTGACCAACAATCGTCACCGGTTGCATGTTCGGCCACATCATCCACTGTGATAGCTGACTCTGCAGCGACCTCGGGATCGACCGCGCTCTGCGGTGTTTCTGCGCCCTCGGTCATTGAAGGAGCGGAAGGCACGCTTGCACGGTCCGTCCACACCTGTTTGGCTCCAGAGTCGCCGGTAAGAAACGTAGAGATGACCGCGGCGAGTGAGATGAGTACGACCAGAATTCCGGTCACCGTCCGGGCCACTGATTTTGGTTTAGTGTCGAGCCACAGCCACAAGGCACTAATCAACGCGAGTGCGATGGCCAAGTAAAAAGTTCGGTTACCCCAATCGTGATGCTCGTCCGTCACACCGCGGGTTTGTGCTAGGGCGGCCCCGCTCTGCTTGGCAATAAAGGCACCGGCCACGGAAATAAGCACCCCCGTGGCGACAAAGTACTTCTGAACTTTGCCGCGAAATTGTGGGATTACAACCAGGGCGATCATGCCCATTGCGCTGAGTGGAAGCATGACCACAACGATGTGGATGAAAAGCGGATGGGCCGGCAGACCGTTAACAGTGTCGAACATCAGCGCTTCTTCTTTTTCTTAACTACCCCAATTTGGTACTTGGCCAAGTTAAAGGCGGGGGCTTTGGCACTTGCGTGCTGGGCATTGAAGCCTTTTGAGGCATTCTTTCCACACATTGCATTAATCCGACTGGAACCACCCGGGTGCTTACTAATCCAGTCCGTGAGGTTGTACACCTTGGCGTTAACAATGCTCCAGCAGTCAGTTGACGTGTCGTGTTTTTTAACTTGCTTAACTTTGATTTGCTTGGTGGTATTGGGAGCAGCGTGAGTTGCGGTGGGGGCAACAAAACCGATCGAGATCAGAGTAGCGACGACTAGGGGAACAATTTTGGATCGCACCGTCATTTTATACACCAGCTTTAGGAGCGGTGCAACATGGAAATGGGAAGTGCGTCGGGAGTTAGGTCCTCGTTTCGGTGATCACCTCAGGTTCGTCGTAGTCAGCAACGACCGGAGTTTTGGCCGGTCTGCGGATTATCCAGTAAAAAAATGCAACGAAAATGGCGACACCGGCGATTACTTCAACAAGTTGCAGGGTTCCCGTCTCCGCGAACTCAATGGCGGCGCCACCGATTTGCTGGCTGAGAATGAACACGGCCATGATCAGCACAAACCAGCCGAAGCCTTTGCGGAGCTTGTCGGGGTGGATCTTGCCGACCATTCGGCTTCCGATCAGGGCCCCGACGATCGCTCCGGCGGTAACAATCAAGGTGACACTCCAGTTGATTTGGGTTTCGGGGTTGAGCGAGATGAAACTACCATCACCGAATTGAAGGGCGTATCCGGCGAAACCTGCGAAGGACTTCATGGCGACCACAAGAAGTGACGTTGCAACTGCGATTGGCATAGGGAGCCCGCCCAGTAGCGCCAAGGCTGGCACCACCAGGAAGCCGCCACCAGCTCCGACAAGTCCGGTGACCAGACCCACCACCAGGCCATCGATAATTATTCGAATAATCGGTAAGCCCTTGTGGCGTCCTTCAGCAATAGATTTACGTCCGCGAATCATCGCCACCGCGGTAACACCCATCATGACGGAGAAGGCCCCCAGCAGGAGTGCCCCGGGAAGGTGGCTGCCTACCTGTCCGCCGATGAACGCGCCGGTCATGCCGGCTCCACCGAAAATAAGTCCGGTGCGCCACTGCACGCGGCCGGCGCGAGCGTGACTGATTAAACCAAATAGGGCAGTGACACCAACAACGAAAAGGCTTGCCGTGATCGCTTCTTTAGCGGTGAAGTCCAGTACGTAGACCAACAAGGGGGTAGTCAGGATTGAGCCACCACCACCCAGGAGGCCCACCGCAGCTCCGACAAAGATTGACAAAAATGCTGCTATGACGATCATGCTGCTCCCCTGTTGTGATGAATGAGCGGAGTCCCCAGCGCCCTAATTAGACGGCTTCGCAGGCTTTGAGCCTGTTCGGAGATCTGGCGCTGCCGTGCCACGTAGGTCGCGCGGCCGGTTCTTTCTTCTATTTTTATGGGCAGATAGCCGTATTCACTTAGGTCATAAGGGCTGGCTTGCATATCTAGCGTTCGCGCATCCCGCGCCAGTTCAAAACTGTCGAGGACTAAAGCACCCGGAAGCATCGGCTGAAACCACATACAGTGCTTATAGAGATCCATATTTGCGTGCAGACAGCCCGGCTGTTCGATTTCTTTTTGATTCTCGCGGGTGGGAATAATGTTCAGTTGATTCACGTTCTGTGGTGCGGCCCCCTCGGTAAAGAATCTGAATGCATCAATATGGGTGCAACGTAGCCCAACTTCGTCAACGAGTGAATTAACCTGGCGTTGGCTCACCCGTAGTGGGTCCGCATGCCGTGTCTGCTGTTGATCAACCTGATACACCATGGCCCACTCATGCAGCCCAAAACAGTTGAATATTTCTTCACGTGATTGCGTCCTGGTCAAAAGTTCAAGGGTGGACTCAATTCTATTCCGGTGCTTGTCACGATATGCCATGTCTAGTTCAGATTGACCATCAGTGGAAACATAATTCGGGAAATCAAATTCGTGATCGGCATCCACTTCCAAAGTAACCCCAGTCCCGGGAAACCATGTCTCCAACTTCGTTGGCGTGTAGGGGTAGTACTCGAACATGAAGTCAGCAACGGGCTCTCGAGTACCCATTTTCCTGCGCGCACGCCTACTGCTTGTCAGAGCACGCGCGCGGGCTTTATGTGCAGCTTGATCTTCGCGCCACTGTGGGATTGAGAGCACGGAGTTCATGAAAAGACATTTTGCCAGTACCCTGTACGAGTGGTTGATCCCGGTGCACTACATCTGACAATTGCTGCATTTTTTGCACCTTTGGAAAATCAGGCCTTTATTTCAACAGTAGAAATTTCCGGGAACAACCAGATTATGATTGGTTTTTCAGTTCGGGCCCCACAAGGCTTGGGCGAGAAAATGGCGCAGGAACTGTCTGAAATACCGGTCACCCTGATCCATTCGGGGCTCACGCTTGACTTGTCTTCACTCACCTCACGCGCCCAAATTCGCGCCGTGGGGTTACGGGTGGGAGAAATTCTGACCGCAGCCGGATCAACTATTGCCAGTCCTGCCGAACCTGTATCAACCGGCCCCGCGAAGTTCGACCAACGCGACCGCGAATTTCTCGACAACGTGCCCCCACATCATGGTGTGTGAGCGAAGAAACGTACTGCGATTAGCGGGAGTTGATCACGAGTGAAATTTGAGTGGAGCTTTCTGCAGCCAGTGCCGCGCTTTGCCATTTCGCAACATTGACCAAAATAACAGTCGAAGTGGGGGACCCAAAACCTGAGGAATCGGGCAGATCCAGGACGGCAGCATTGGTTGCAATAACTGTGGGAACACCCGATTCGCTGGGAACTACCAGGTCAATGTTGTCGCCCACCCGAACCGAACTTGCAATTGCAGCGGACCGAAGTGTTACCGGAACCGCAACGGAGCCCTTGGGCAAGCTCGCAACAATCTCGTCGGGTCCACTCGCCGGAGCCGGTGCGTTCATCGAACCGAAAACGAGCAAAACGGCGAGTGCTGCCGAAGCGGAACCCAGAATGCGGCGATGTCGATTGAGTTGGGTTCGAATTCGAAGGATTACGTTTCCCTGCATGCTACGAATTTAGGCGCGAAAGCCAGCTACGTCCAATTGGTATCCACAGGCTTTACGAAGTGGTGCCGGAACCCGAACTTGACTCAGATTTCTTAGGTGCTGATTTTTCAGCGGCTGGTTTTACTGCAGGTGTGGTCTCAGTTTTTGGTGTTGCGGTGGTGGTAGCTGAGCTTTCGGTTGACCGTGAGTCTGTGCGGTAAAATCCGGACCCTTTAAACATCACACCCACTCCGCTGAACTGCTTGCGCAGTGATTCTTTGCCACAGGCAGGACAAGTGGTCAAGGTCGGGTCCACCATTGATTGAACGATCTCGTGATTGGTATCGCATTCCTTGCACGAATACTCGTAGGTGGGCACGCAATCCTCCAGTTGTCCGATCAGTCGGGAAGTTAGCACTCGCCCATCCTGAGTGCTAATTGTGCCCTAAGCCCGGTTGGTATGGCTAATGCAGGGCACCCGCGCCCTAGAGTTCGCTCATGCGCGAAGCAAGCCGACTGGCAGTAATTGGCGTGGGTGGCGTACTTGGTGCATTGAGCCGGGCCGGGGTTTCCCAATTTTTTGATCAGGATCGCCTTGAGTTGGGGGGTCAAAGCGCTAATTTCCCATGGGCAACGCTGGCGATCAACGTGACGGGTGCGTTTCTGATTGGGGTCCTGGCAGTTGCCCTGATCACCGATAACTCGAGTTACCGTAAACCATTTTTGATCACCGGGTTCCTTGGCGGGTTCACAACATTTTCGGCACTCGCGTTGGAAACTGTGGACCTCGTTGATCAAGGATTGTGGGTCACCGCATTGGTGTATCTGATTGTGACAGTCGGCGCCGGATTGCTTGCGGTCAATATTGGTGTCCGAGCCACGCGAAGGGTGGTCAGAACATGAGCACTATTTTGGCGATCTCATTTGGGGCCTTCATCGGCGCCCCACTTCGGGCGCTGGTTGAGCAGTATGTAACCCGCGTGCGCGGTCCACTCACCACGCTGTTGTTGATCAACTCATTTGGTTCGCTCTTAGCCGGATTCAGTATCGGAGCCTTTTCTGGTGACCTGCGGATTCTTTTAGTGATTGGACTGGCTGGGGCTTTTACGACTTTCTCTGGTTGGGCGCTTGCATTCACTATTTATGCGGATGCGTTGACGCAGGCGGGACTCGCTTATTCGCTCCGATTCGCGCGTCTCGCTGTAGCCGTCATCTTCGCGACCGTTGTCCCCGTTTTGGCCGTTTGGGGTGGCTGGCTCATCAGTCAACATGCTAGTCAGGGGTATTGAACCAACGCACAGATAGTTCGGTAACACTGGCATCAACGGGGATGTCGTGTTCCTCGGTCGGGACCTCCGGGAGAAACTCGGATTCAAAGGTGACGCCAATGAGAAGCGGCGGGCCTTCGAGACCGGCAAGTTCGGCCAACGCGCGATCATAGAAACCTTTGCCCTGGCCGAGTCTGAATCCATTCGGATCAATTGCCTGTGCGGGAATAATGATCGCCGCGCACTCGGGCAAGGCCTGAGCGCTGGAAATCGCGCCATCGGGGTCGGGCTCGAGGGTGCCAAATGAATTGCGCGCCCAAGACACTTCATCGCCGTCTGAGGCCCAGAGCAAATCATCGCCGTTGACTACTGGAACCAGCACCGTGACACCTAACTCCCGCAAGTTCTTTCGCACAGCATTCACACTGGGTTCATAAGGCATGGCCACATAGAGGGCGACAACGCTGTCTGCTGTCACCGGGATAGTTTCCAGAAGGCCGCAAATATGGTGGGAGATCTGCACATCAAGGTCGGTCCTCGCGGCCGATTCACGAGCTACCCGAGCCGCCCGCAACGTGCTGCGCAGGATTGATTTGCGTTCTCCTTGATCCGTATTCACAGTCATATATTCCTCTAGGCCCCCAAACCGGGTGCGGGCAGCGTTATTCATCTGGATATATGTACCCAGATCCACGTGCACACAGATATATACGTGTCGGTGGCGTAGGGTCTCCCCATGGCTTTTGAGGGCGTGCGCAAAGCGGTAATCCCCGCAGCAGGGCTGGGTACCAGGTTTCTTCCCGCAACCAAGGCAACTCCAAAAGAGATGCTGCCCGTTGTAGACAAACCAGCTATTCAGTACGTGGTGGAAGAGGCAGTTGCCGCGGGCCTGGAAGACATTCTCTTCGTTACCGGTAGGAGCAAGCGCCCACTCGAAGACCACTTTGATCGTAATTATGAACTTGAGCAGGTACTTGAAGCAAAAGGTGACGTGGAACGCTTGCGCTCAGTTCGTGAGTCGAGCGACCTCGCACGGATTCACTATGTCCGCCAAGGTGACCCGCTGGGCCTTGGCCATGCCGTTCTCGTGGCACGCCATCACGTGGGAGATGAACCTTTTGCTGTTCTGCTCGGAGATGACCTGATCGATGCGCGCGATCCGATCTTGGATCGCATGATTGAGATAAGAAATGAGTGGGGGGGTTCTGTGCTGTGTCTGATGCAGGTGCCTCGGGAAACGATTTCCCTCTACGGCTGCGTGTCCATCCAAGGTGCACCAAGTGAGGGGGTGGTCGTTGTCGGTGATCTCGTTGAGAAGCCCGACGTCTCCAGTGCACCAAGTGAGCTTGCAATCATTGGTCGGTACATCCTTGACCCCGCGGTCTTTGAAGTTCTGCAAGAAACAGCTCCTGGTCGAGGTGGAGAAATTCAATTAACCGATGCTCTGCGAGTGTTGGCGACAATGCCACCGGAACGAGGTGGCGGTGTTCGCGGAGTTGTCTTCGATGGCAGACGCTACGACACTGGGGACAAACTCAGTTACCTTCAGGCAGTTATCACTTTGGCAACTGAACGCCAAGACATCGGTCCTGGACTCAAAGCATGGTTGCGAGATTTCTGTCAAGACGGCACTAGCGGTACTCAGTAACTCCATGACAGTTCCTGGTTTTTGGCCGGTTACGTTAACGGAAGGTCAACTGGTACTTCGACCTCTGCGTTTAAGAGATAGACGCGCTTGGCGTGAAGTTCGCAAACGAAACAAGCAGTGGCTCTCGCAATGGGATGCCACTATGCCGGCCGAGGGTCAAATAGTTGGGCAACGACCGCCGAATTACAACATGATGATGCGAATCATGAAAAAGGAAGCCCGTGAGGGTCGAGCGCTTCCGTTCGCAATTGAGTTTGAGGGAAAGTTTGTCGGACAATTGACCGTTGGTGGGATCTGGGGCGGCTCATCTCGTGGGGCATTTTTCGGCTATTGGATCGATGAAAGCGTGGCTGGCCGGGGACTCATGACAAAAAGTGTTGAGTTGGCCACTGATTACTGCCTTAACACGATGATGTTGCACCGCATTGAAATAAATGTCCGGCCGGAAAATGCTGCGTCATGTGCGGTGGCTTTGAAATCCGGCTTCACCCAGGAGTCGTATCGGCCACGCTATTTACATATCGATGGAGACTGGCGCGATCATATTGGTTTTGTAAGATTTCGCGACACGCCAAAAGTGGATCAGGAGCAATACCAAGGGAAGTAGGCGATTGCCTCTAACGTTACTCCTGTGACCGGCTTGATTTATGTGGTGATCATTGGCCTTTGGGCCGCCGTCCTGATCCCTATTTGGCTTAAACGTCAAGATCAAGTCAGTGAAGTTCGCTCAACAGCGCGATTTAGTTCGGCAATGCGCTCCCTTGGTGACCGGGCAGATTCCCAGCACAGCGATTCGGCCAGAGCTATAGCTCACGAACGTGAATTCGTTTCTCCGCGGGACCGAGCTCGGAATCAGTCAGCTAAGCGGCGCTCGGTGGTTCTCGCGGCACTCACCAGTATTACTGCATTGGCGTTGATCGGAACCGTGTTGGGATTGATTCCGGCCGCCGCCGCAATTGCGAGTGGACTACTTCTCGGCGCGTTCCTTGCCGCAACTATGTTCACTGCATCCAAGCGCGGGCAGCGCCCGGCCCAGACTCGAACTCGGTCATACCGTGAATTGCATGAAGTTGACGAAGGCCGCGATACACGCCGGGAGCAACGTCCACTCACCCGGGCCGAATTACAAAGAGCCGAACTTGATGAGTTTGCCAACTGGGATCCATGGGATGAAGAAGAACCAGGCTGGGATGCGGTACCTAGCACTCTGCCAAGTTACGTAAGCGCCCCACGAGCAACTGCAGTACCACGCAATATTGAGCGTACCGGTGATTGGTCGGGTGAAACCATGGTCAATATGGTTCAGCAGGTGCGCGATTCGCAAGGCGGCAATCTTGTTCGCGAGCCAGTAGCCAATGTGAGTGATTCAACAACTGAGATTCCGATCATCCGCGCCAACTCTGCCTATCAAGCTCGCGCGGTCAACGAGTAGTCCCTGCTAACCTGCACTGGTGTAAGGGGCTGTGGCGCAGTTGGTAGCGCGTCTCGTTCGCAATGAGAAGGCCAGGGGTTCGAATCCCCTCAGCTCCACTTCTGGTTTTACTTCGGGTTTTACTTTTGGGCCATTGTGGCTAAATTAATAGTCGAGGGCGGTGCATATGAGCGATCTGAATGATTTAGGCGAGCGAGATAGTTGGCGTTGTTGGCTCTGCGACGCAGCCGTAGACCCAGAAGCTTCAGTGAATTCAGATCTTGGACCAAGTGTTGACAGCTTTGCCGATTCAAAGGCCAAAAAGGGAACGGTGACTACAGCGCGCCTGGCTCATCGCGCCTGCAACACCATGAGGGGCAAGAAAGCCCCGGTCGTTCCTTGGTCCCAAGATCTCTTTGTGGCTGACCCTGCTTTGATCTTCGAATCGGTTCACAGACTATCCATCAAAGGGGGCAGCGAGGCGGTTGCGCGTTGCCCCACCGAAGAAGACGCCGAGCAGGCATCGCAGTGGCTATTGGACCGCGTCAGCCGACTCGCGCCGAGCGTGAAGTTTGTCACGGAAATTACCCCGGGCGGTGGGCAGTATCTCCTCAAACTGAAGACCAACTAGTTTCACGACTTTCACGACTTTCACGACTTTCACGGGTGCATCGCAGGCCCCGTGGATCGTAGTTAGACTTTCGACATGGACAGGTCTGCCAGCGCAGGGATAATGGGTGCCGCCATAGCAATCGGTCGCTCATTTCAACCTAACTTATTGACTCGTGGATCCACCGATCAGGCGATAATCACCGGTGCTTCATCGGCAATCGCATACCAGGCGTACAGCGCTGGTGATGCTTTGTTGACCTCTGTCGCCTCGCGGTTGGGCCGAACTGAGGAACCCAGTGCTAGTCACCGCCTATTTGTTGCTGGTGCCGCGGGAGTTTTGGGTGCCGGTGCTGCTTTCGTTCTTCGTTGGCGCGAGCACGAACCTTCGTCACGCGCACTGGGACGACTTGCTTCGCAGACTTTGACCGCCATGGCGGGGGTTAGCGCTCTCGCAACTTCAGCCTCACGCGATCAACGCGGTGGCCCCGGTGTGCCACATGTGGCGACAGCCATCGTGGTGGGAGCTTGCTCTTGGGCAACAACGCAGCCATGGAAATCCTTACCTGGTTCTGCGACCTACCCGAAAACAGTTGTGAGCACCGAATTTAAGGGCAAGTACTTCTTTGAAGATCAAGTGCGCGAAGTCACGCCGGCCAAAGCTGCCGTTATTGGAACAGGGGTCGCCGCAATCACTCTCGGGCTCTCTTATGTTGAGTCGGCTTTGACAAACTCTTTGTCCAAGGGGGCGACCTACGTGCTTGGGGGTCAACCGCAGGACCATCGATTATTGGGAAGGACCACGAGTCTCGCGATTTTTGGCACTTTCGGGTGGCTTGCGATCGGACAAGCCGACAGATTTCTGGGCAAAAGCGGCGGCGGCATTGATCCCGGATTGGAGAAGGCACCAGAGATCCCAGAAGTCACCGGATCTTTGGCGTCAGGCCTGCCGTGGAATAAGCAAACGCGTGAGGGTGCCCGATGGCTGAGCATGTCCCTGCCCCCCGCGAGCATCAACAGTGTGATGCAAATTAAGAATGCGAAACAACCGATTCGAGTCTACGCCTCACTTGAGGTAGCAAATTCAGACGAAGAGCGCGCACAAGTCTTGCTCCGCGAGATTGATCGCACCAAGGCCCTAGAGCGAAAAGCTTTTGCGATTTTCTCTCCAACAGGCTCGGGATATGTCAACTACGTCGCAACTGAAACGTTCGAGTATCTGATGCAGGGAGACTGCGCTTCGGCTGCGATCCAGTACTCCGTCCTTCCCTCAGCGCTGTCTTTGACAAGAGTTGATGATGGAACCGCGCAAACCCGAATGGTTCTCCAAGGAGTCGTTGAGCGACTACTCGCCATTCCGGCAGCGAAGCGACCCAAGTTCTTCCTTTTCGGTGAAAGCTTAGGTTCCCAAGTGAGTGAGGAAATGTTCCGAGATCTTGGCAGGATGGGATTGCTGGGTACTGAACTCGATGCTGCACTGTGGATTGGCACGCCGGCAGCAACGAAGTGGCGCGATCAGCTGTGGGGAAAGAGTCATTTGGCGGATGAGCCGACGGTGGATGAATCGGGGATTTATTTGCCCCGAACTTTGCGAGACTGGATTGAATTGGCTCCCGAGCAACATGACCGCATCAAATTCCTGTTACTGCAAAATGGAGATGACCCTATTCCTAAATTTGGACTGCAGGTGCTGTGGCGTAGGCCAGATTGGTTGGGCCCGGCGAGTATCCGTCAAGTGGGTGCACCGAAGGGAACGCATTGGGTCCCGATCACGACCTACCTGATGACTTTCCTGGACATGATGAACGCACTGGTTCCCACTCCCGGAACCTTTGCTCAAGGCGGACATGACTACCGGGCCGTCCTGCCAAAGGCGCTTAGGGAAACGTGGCGCTTGGAAGCGAGTGACATCCAAATGGAGCGGGTCAACCAGGCTCTACGCCAGCGTGAACTCGCCTGGGAGCTGTACCGTGATTGGGCTGCCGCCAATGCTAAATCTGCCCAAGATGTGGACAAGGCGCGAGAAAAAGCGCTCAAAGAGGCAACGCGATATGCGGGCTACCCGGTGGATGAAACCACACTCCACGAGATTGTTAACCTAGGCCTGAATCCAATCTTGGCCTAAAACATGAAAAAATTATTTCTTCTGATCTCAATTGTGCTTCTTGGCCTGTCCGTTAGCCAGGGGGTCGCTCAAGCAGCAGTGATGCGCGAAGCCTCCGGAGTGGGCAACGCGGTTGCAGATTTGGGAACGATTCGAAAGTCTGTGATTGTGGAGTTCACTTTTGTTGGAGCCGGGCCATTCGCGGCTGTTCCCGTATTTGCCAAAGGGAAAAACTCAGTGCCGTGGATCGAAAGTGATGCTCCTGCGTCGGGTAGTTTTTTCGCTGAAAAGAATTCGTTGGCTTTGATCGGGGCCAAGATCACGGCTCCGGATCAGTGGACCCTGCGGGTGCGGCCGATCACTAGCGCTCCGAAAATTACGTCGGGTAAAACCCCGATCGTGGTGAAGCTTTCCAAGCTGACTAAGCGAGATACCGTTCGGACATTCGTGTATCGGGGGAGTGGAGATGTTGTGGTGTTTCCCATTTCTGCAAAAGGTATGAGCGGGTTTCCAGTGGTCAATTCAAGTGGCAGCGTGAAAAAGAAAATCATATTGCCCCGGGGAACTAAATACATTTCAATCTGGGCCAATGGTCCGTGGAAGTTGAAAAAGTAGTGGTTAATACGTCACGAATTGTGCAGGTGGTGCACGTCCACGCTGAAGGTGAGGTGGGCGATGTTGTCGTTGCCGGTGTCGCTCCGATACCAGGAAGCAGCGTGTGGGAGCAGTCTCGATTCATTGCATCGGATGACTCTTTGCGTCAGTTTTTGTTAAACGAACCCCGTGGCGGGGTATTTCGCCACTACAACTTGCTCGTGCCACCGGTGAACCCAACTGCGGACATGGGTTTCATCATTATGGAACCGGCAGATACGCCACCGATGTCTGGTTCGAACACTATTTGTGTAGCAACCGTGCTGTTGGAGACGGGAATCGTGCCTATGCGTGAGCCGGTCACCGACTTAGTGCTGGAGGCCCCGGGCGGATTGGTTCAAGTGCGGGCAGAATGCCTGGACGGCAAAGTGACCTCGGTGACTTTGCAGAACCTCCCCAGTTTCGTTGTGCACGAGCGGGAATTCATCGATGTCAAGGGTTATGGATCCGTTGAGGTGACAACAGCATTTGGTGGAGATAGTTTTGTCATGGCTAGAGCGAGTGATCATGGTTTTGAACTCAAGCCAAGTGAAGCGGCTGAGTTGGCACGATTTGGAATGCTGTTGCGAAGCGCGGCGAATACTCAGCTTAATTTTGACCATCCTTTGTTGCCTGATTGGAAGCACCACTCATTCGCGTACCTCACCGGTGAATTGGAACGCAATGATCTTGGTGAGCTCACATCAACCAATGTCTGTGTGATTAATCCTGGGAAGTTGGATCGTTCACCCACGGGCACAGGCGTGAGTGCATTAATGGCGGTAATGCACGCTCGTGGCGTGATCTCGGTCGGGGAATCGTTTATTGGGCGGAGCATTATTGGTTCGCAGTTCACCGGCCAGATAGTTTCCGAAACTGAAATAGACGGCAGACCGGCGATTATTCCACGCATTAGCGGCCAGGGTTATATCTATGGAACGAGTCAGTTCTACGTTGATCCGAGCGACCCTTGGCCATTGGGATATCGCGTTGCAGACACGTGGCCCAGTGTGACCTAGGTCCCAACTCCAGTGTTATCACTTGGCTGCATTCGAGCGTCAGCTCAATTATTTAGTACGCTTCTGCCTTTACAATTGAAAGCACCTTCCCTTGTCGGCAGATCACTTGGGGCAGTAACTCGACCCGCATTGCTCGATTGCGAACGGACAGTGTAACTTGCGTTTTGCAATTTAAAGAATTTACCAATCCAACAAGGAGAACTGCGTGACCAACGCCCCGCCCGACCAGTCCGACCGCCCCCAGCTTGCCGCACCGGACCCCAATCGTTGGCGGGCACTCGTTGTGATCGCAATGGCGCAATTGATGGTTGTGCTTGACGCCTCGATTGTAAATATTGCCCTGCCCAGCATGCAGGCGGATCTGGGCATCAGCGATGCAAACCGTCAATGGGTCGTGACCGCATACACCTTGGCATTTGGTGGTCTTCTCCTTCTGGGCGGACGGATAGCCGACTTCCAGGGTCGCAAACGTATGTTTATCGTCGGCCTGATCGGATTTGCTGCCGCTTCAGCGCTGGGTGGGCTCTCGGTGAACGCAGGGATGCTATTTGCCGCTCGCGGGCTTCAGGGAGTCTTTGCCGCACTCCTCGCTCCGGCAGCCCTGAGTTTGATTTCAGTTACCTTTACTGATTCAAAGGAACGAGCAAAGGCATTCGGCGTGTATGGCGCACTTTCTGGTGCCGGCGCAGCAATTGGCCTGGTGCTCGGCGGTATTTTGACCGAGTACACATCGTGGCATTGGACATTGTGGGTCAACGTTCCCATTGCGATTCTGGCCGTGTTCCTGGGCTTGGCATACGTTAAAGAGAGTCGGGCAACGGGAGACACGAAGTACGACATCCCTGGGGCGATCACGGCAACGCTTGGTTTAGTCTCCCTAGTTTTTGGAATCACCAAGGCCGAGTCAGACGGTTGGACCGGAACTTCTACATTGACTTTCATCGGTATTGCCCTGGTTCTATTGGCTCTCTTCTTATTTATTGAAAAGCGATCAACGAACCCACTGCTGCCACTTGCGATCATTAAAAACACGAACCGTGGTGGCGCCTACCTTGCCAGTTTCTTCCTTGGTATTGGACTGTTCGCAATGTTTCTCTTCTTGACCTACTTCTTCCAGATCGTCCTTGGCTACACACCTTTGAAGGCTGGCCTACTGTTCCTGCCGTTCTCGGCCGGGATTATCATTAGTGCTGGAATTACCAGCCAGTTATTGCCTCGATTTGGTCCACGCTATGTCACATTTGGCGGCTTTATCTTGGCTACAAGTGGAATGTTGCTTCTCACGCGAATTACTCCGGAGAGCTCATACGTGTCAAATATTCTGCCCGCACTGATCATCATCAGCCTTGGTATGGGGCTGATCTTTGTGCCATTGTCGGCCACGGCACTGTTTGCGGTTGGAAACCATGATGCCGGTGTGGCCTCAGCGGTCCTTAACACCAGCCAGCAGATTGGTGGATCAGTCGGCATCGCCTTCTTGAACACAATCGCGACAAGCGCCACGGCTGCTTATGTGGTTGCAAATAACGTAGATCCGTTCAACCCGAATGCGCAGGTGGAAGGTTATGTTGACGCGTTCATGTGGGGTGCTGGGATCTTGGCGGTCGCCGGAATAATCTGGGTAACGCTCGTTCGAATCACCAAAAAAGACATGGCAGTAGGGGATCAAGCAGCCGTAGCCCAGGTGTAGTCACGCTGGGATTCTCCTAATGCCCGAGCGCCTGCTCCTGACCCTGATTGGGTCCGTTCTTGTGGGCCTCGGGCTTGAGATTCCCATTTCACGTGGCGCCCTTGACCCACCTGCCCCTGTGCGTCACCTCACACACTGTGGATCATTTAACGGTGGGCGGGCTCATCCCTTCAGGGGCCATGCTGCTCTGGCATGCAGTGGCATGCAGTGGCATGCAGTGGCCGCGATGGCCGCGATGGCCGCGATGGCCGCGATAACGTTCTCCGATTTCGTCCACACCGCTCGCACAGCTGCATCTGAGGTCAATGGGCGCAGGACGGTGAGTCCATAGGCGAGGCGCTTTCTGTAGTGCTAAGACACGAGCAAATCCTCAGTTTCTTTGGCTGTCGCTAAATTCGTGGCACGGTGGATGACATGTATCCCCTTCCCCAGAAAACTCTGCGCCATAAACTCATAGGAATCACCGCAACGATCGGGGTGCTCGCGGCAGGACTCACCGCCGCAAGCCCGGTGGTTGCGGCAACAGGAGATGTCACAACATTTCCCGCCCCACTAGGTAACTCTCAGCCGGGTGGAATTGCACTGGATGCAACCGGAAATTTCTGGATTGGATTAACGGCACTCGATCAAATTGCAAAGGCAACGCCCACCGGTGGCCTAGTCACTATCGCTATTCCCAATGGCAATGCGAATGCTGGAACCAGCTCATTGGCCTTGGGGACGAACAATCGCATGTGGTTAACCGAGAAGACCGCTAACCGGGTGAGTTACTTCAGTACCTTGGCCAACACGTACACCGGTTTTGATATTCCCACCGCAAACTCCGAGCCCATGGGCATCGCAGCCGGGCCTGATGGCAACATGTGGTTCACCGAATTTGCCGGGGACAAGATTGGCCGCGTCACCAATACGGGAAGTATCACTGAATTCCCTCTTGCGGCAGATGCAGAACCAACGTCGATCGTGGCCGGGCCCGATGGCGCTATGTGGTTCACGGCTCAAAAAGGCAATTCCATCGGTCGAATTACCACTTCCGGTGTGATTACAACTTATGCATTGCCCACCGCGAACTCCGGCCCCACTGACATTGCGGTTGGCGCGGACGCAAATCTGTGGTTCACCGAGTCCACCGGCAATCGAATTGGGCGCATTACTCCGAAGGGCTTAATTGCAGAGTTTGCACTACCGACAGCAAATGCAAATGCAAATAAGATTACTTTGGGAGCGGATGGGCAAATGTGGTTCACCGAGACTGGTGCAAATCGAATAGGCCGGATCACTACTGGCGGAATAATTACCGAATACGCGCTTCCTGGCTCTAACAATGGACCTAGTGGAATTGTTGCCGGACTCGATGGAAACACTTGGTACACCGCAACCACCACGAACCTTTTGGGACGACTACTCACCGGTGTGGCACCTGTTGCCACAACCGGGTCCCCAACGCTCACCGCGGCAAGCACTAAGACCGGTTCGACCGTGACTACGACAGCCGGCAATTGGTCGTCGCTCCCCACGTCCTATGCCTACCAATGGCAGCGTTGCAGTGCGAACACGGATGCATCCTGCACCAATCTCGCTGGGGCAACCAAAGCAACCTACGTGATCACAGATGCAGATGCTGGGGAATTTCTTCGGTCTTCTATTTCGGCGACTAACCTCAATGGAGCGAGCAGCGCGACAAGTCAGAGCGCACGGTTGGCAATTGATGGATTGCCACCGAAGTTGCCGCCGGCACCGGTTGTGGGGGCTCAAACCGTGCAATTGGTTCCCGGAGTCACGGCGACACTCAAGGGCGCCAAGAAGGTCAAAATTGGGAAACGTAAGCTCTTCCGGGTGATCATGTCCGATCGCGCGGTGAAGGGCAAAGTGCGCATGAGCATTGTGAACTCTGCTGGTACCGAGGTGTATGTCATCGCTAAGGGCAAATGGATCAACAAGACTGGAAAAGCTAAGAAACTCAAGAAGATCAAACGCTCGCTGGCCCGCGGCAACTACACGCTGAAAGCCGTATACACGCCCCGCAGTAATCAGGGAACCATCTACCCCGTTGCCACGATGAGTAAGCCGATCCGCGTTAAGCGCTAACGCTGCACTAGCCTTTCCCGGTTGTAACTATTCAACCGGGAAAGGTAGGTGCGCGTGGCTGCGCTGCTCGCACTTATTTCAAGCCTTACGTGGGGCGTGGCTGATTTTCTCGGTGGGCTAGCTGCCCGACGGGCGGGCGCCGCCCAAGTTCTCGCGGTCTCTTATCCGGCCGGCGCTGTTGTCATTACCTTCGTTGCAATCTTTGTTGTTCCAGGACAACTCAGTACTGACTTATTGGGGATCTCGGTGCTTACCGGCGTCGTCGGCGCGATTGCGATTGCCCTGCTTTACGCCGCGTTCGTGCGCGGGCAAATGGGTGTGGTCTCTCCCATCACCGCGGTCATGAGCGGTGCGGTCCCGGTGATAGTTGGCATCTTCCGGGGTGAACAACCTTCATCTTTTGCATTCGTCGGCATGGGTCTTGCGGTATTTGCAGTTATTCTGGTGAGTCGTGAATCGGCCCACCATCACGGCAGAACCCCGATTTCGGCAATCGGACTGGCGGTAGTAGCGGGATTTGCAATCGGCATCTACTTGACCGTGATTGGTCTTGCACCGATTGATTCTGGAGTGTGGGTTGCATCCATGGGTCGTTGGGTTTCCACCCTCATCATGATCACCTTCGTGATTGTTGTTTCTCGTTCATTTGACCGTACTACTTTTCCTTGGAAACTGGCGATAATCACTGGCATGCTTGACTCAATGGCAAATGGCTTTTTCCAGTTGGCGAGCCAGCGCGGGCTATTGTCAATAGTTGCGGTTCTCGGGTCGCTTTACCCTGTGGCAACTGTTGTACTTGCGCGCGTGGTGATCAAGGAGCGAATGAATCGAGTTCAAAGCATCGGGGTGCTCTTGGCGCTGAGCGCGGCTGTGTTGCTCGCATTTAACTCGTAGAGAGTGACTTGATGGCTTTTCGTATGAAGACAAAAAAGATAATATTGGCGGTCGCCAGGGCCAAGAAAACACTGGACATGATTCCCCAGCCTTGGGCCGATCCAATAATAATTGCGGTGCCGGAAAAGAAAATTGCGGCGACAACTTGCAAGATTGCCGAGAATCGAAGCTTGCGTAATTCCCTCACCCTGAAATCTGTGTGCGGATTTTCATTCTCCGGTTCCACGGGAATTCCTAACTCGATGTGAGGCGGGGGTAAGTAATTGTTTAATACTGTCAGAGAGTTCCATGAGCCGGTCCTTCTGGACTGCATTTTTACTCCAGGCCACACCGATTGTGCGAAATGGCTGTGGATCCACAAGACTCGCGATTGCGATCCCTGTTCCATTGCGAGCCTCTAGTTCAACGGCGCACTCGGGTAGAAGAGTGACACCGCTTCCGGCAGCAACCATTTGACATACCGTTGCAAGGCCCGCTGCACCTACATCAAAAGTGTTTGAGACTTTGGCGGTGGCACAAATCTCCTCAGCTTGACCCCTTAGGCAGTGGCCATCTTCAATTAATAGGACGGGGAAGTCTGCGATCGCACCTAAGCGAATTCCAGTGGCTCCCGCAAGCGGGTGATCAAGGGGGACGGCGAGGCGAAAGGTATCGGTGAAGAGTTCACAAGTTTCGATATCGGAGTCCACGATGGGGAGTGCAAGTAGTGCCAGGTCGATTGAGTGATCGCGTAGTGAATTGACTAGGACGTCGGTGCGTTGCTCAGACAGTCTCAGGGAAATAGTGCTGCCAAGGCCGGCAACTATTTTTGGCAACAGATAGGGCGCGAGTGTGGGGATTGCGCCAAGTCGAAGCACTGAGTCAACGCTTTGTGGGGCGGCGGCGTGGGCAAACTCAGCAAGTGCATCAAGTGCGCGCCGGGCGAACGGGATCAATGAGCTTCCGATCGAGGTCAGTTCCACGCCTCGCGAGCCGCGTTGAAACAGCGGGAAACCAATTGAGGTTTCCAAGTCTCGAATCTGGACGCTGACCGCGGGCTGACTGATCCCTAAAACGTGCGCGGCAGACCCGAAACTGCGTTCCTGGGTGAGGGCAACAAAGGCTCGGAGCTGGGGGTAGGTCGGGTGCCAATTTCGGCGATCGAATTCCATAACCTCAGATTATGGCGCATAAAAGATTATTCATTAGACTTATGAGGAAATTTAGATCAGAATAGGGCCAACCCAGTTGAAGAGGAATGATTTTCTATGAGCACTGAAGCACAATGTCCAGTAATGCACGGAGCAGGCGTCGGCGGAACCCAGAATGAAGACTGGTGGCCCAATCAACTCAACCTGCGCGTCCTCGATCAAAACCCACCATCGGGTAATCCGATGGGTGAAGATTTTGATTACGCGAAGGCTTTCGCAACCCTCAATCTTGATGAAGTAAAAGCAGACCTCACCAAAGTCATGACCGACTCCCAGCCATGGTGGCCGGCGGACTACGGCCATTATGGCCCCTTCTTCATCCGCATGACTTGGCACAGTGCTGGCACCTACCGCACCACAGACGGTCGCGGCGGCGGCGGCGCCGGAATGCAACGTTTTGCACCGTTGAACAGCTGGCCAGACAACGTAAACTTGGACAAGGCACGTCGGTTGCTGTGGCCGGTAAAGCAGAAGTACGGCAAGAACCTTTCGTGGGCAGACCTATTCATACTTACCGGAAACGTCGCCTTGGAATCAATGGGCTTTGACACCTTCGGTTTCGGTGGCGGCCGCGCTGATGTGTATCAACCCGATGAAACGTACTGGGGTTCAGAGCACGAATGGTTGGACGACAGCCGCTACTCCGGTGACCGCGAATTAGAAAACCCGCTGGCTGCTGTGCAAATGGGTTTGATCTACGTCAACCCAGAGGGTCCCAATGGCGTACCAGACCCGATGGCTTCAGCCCGTGACATTCGCGAGACCTTCGCACGCATGGCAATGAATGACTACGAAACGGTTGCCCTCACCGCTGGCGGTCACACATTCGGCAAAACGCACGGCGCCGCAGATCCCAATAAGTATGTGGGGGCTGAACCAGAAGGTGCACCACTACAAGAAATGGGCCTCGGCTGGAAGAACACATTTGGAACCGGTCACGGGGAATACACCATTTCCAGTGGCATTGAAGGTGCCTGGACCCCCACTCCCACCACCTGGGACATGTCTTACTTTGACACCCTTTTTGGACACGAGTGGGAACTCACTCGCAGCCCGGCCGGTGCGCAGCAGTGGACACCCAAAGACGGTGCAGGCTCAGAGGATGTTCCCGACGCTCACAATCCCGACAAGCGTCATGCACCCATGATGACGACCGCGGACATGGCGATGCGGGTGGATCCAATCTACGAAGAAATCTCCCGACACTTTCACACAAACCCCGCGGAGTTCGCGGATGCTTTCGCACGGGCGTGGTTCAAATTAACCCACCGTGACATGGGCCCGATCGCACGTTACCTCGGCTCAGAAGTCCCCGGTGAAGTCCTCATTTGGCAGGACCCGGTACCCGCAGTTGAAGGCGCACTGATCGACGAAGCAGATATTGCCTCCCTCAAGGCGAAGGTGCTTGCAAGTGGCTTGAGCATCTCTGAACTGGTGTCAACCGGGTGGGCTTCGGCATCCACATTCCGCGGAACCGATAAGCGCGGTGGTGCAAACGGTGCCCGGATTCGCCTTGAACCACAGCGGGATTGGGCGGTCAACAACCCAGCCCAGCTGACCAAGGTCCTAGGGATACTGGAGGGAATCGCTCAGGAGTTTAATGGCGGTTCTAAGACCGTATCCATGGCAGACCTGATTGTTCTTGCCGGTTGCGCTGGCGTTGAAAAGGCTGCGGCCAATTCCGGTGAGAACGTAACGGTCCCCTTCACTGCGGGTCGCACCGATGCAACCCAAGCCATGACCGATATCGATTCGTTTTCAGTACTTGAGCCCATCGCTGACGGATTCCGCAACTACTTGGGTAAAGAATCAGAACGCTCAGCTGAAAAGTTGCTCGTCGACAAAGCAAATTTGCTCACGCTGAGTGCACCAGAAATGTCGGTGCTCGTCGCCGGCATGCGCTCCATGAACGCGAACTTTGATGGATCAAAGGTCGGTGTTCTTACCGAGCGGTCAGATGCATTAACCAACGACTTCTTTGTCAACATGACAGATATGGCAACGCAGTGGAAGCCGGTGTCAGAAAACGCCGACCTCTTCGAAGGCACTGACCGGGCAAGTGGTGATGCGAAGTGGACGGGTAGCCGAGTGGACTTGGTGTTCGGTTCAAACTCCCAGCTGCGCTCAATCGCTGAGGTATACGCAGGCAGTGACGCGCACGGAAAGTTTGTGTGTGATTTCGTGTCTGCTTGGAACAAGGTCATGATGCTGGATCGATTTGACCTTGTGTAAATAGTTCTATATAAGGCGCCGTGGGTTGAACACTCGCGGCGCCTTCCCATTTCCACCACCAGGACGCTCTTTTGGTGCTGCTGATTGCAACAATGAGTCAGCCAAGAAAACAGGACTAGGTCCTAGGCATCGAGTTCCGGTTCCTGATCGGTTTCTATTACCTGCTTCGCCCCGGCCAGAATGCCAACCGCTTTGAGGCCATAGGCAACAAAAGGACCGACGAGCACTGCAAACAGAACAGTCCCGATCCCTACCGTTCCGCCCAAGAACCAGCCGATTGTTAATGCACCTAACTCAATGCCTAATCGCACCCGGGCCACTGGCCATCCGGTCTTGAAGTGGATTCCGGTCATCATGCCGTCACGTGGGCCCGGCCCAAGGTTGGTGGTGAGGTAGAGGCCGCTGCCAATTCCCACGCAGGCGATACCGGCAATAACAAGCAAGATTTGTAGGCCCCGATGGGTGGGGTGCGGAATAATCGTACTCATGACTTCAAGGGCCGTGGCTATAACGATTGCGTTGGCAATGGTGCCGAGCCCTAATCGCTCGCGTAGGGGAATCCAAGCCAGTAGTACTACGACGCTAATCATAAAGGTGGTCAGACCAATATTGAGTCCGGTTCTGGCGGTAAGGCCTTGGGCGAACACGGTCCACGGACCCACCCCGAGGTCGGCGACCACCAAGAGGGCCTCGCCGGTACCGAAAATCCACAGGCCACCGACCAAGATCGCGAGGGTGCTTGGCTGAGAGCTCCATCGCGATTCCGAGCGCCAGCGGGTCAGCGGCACGCTCCGCGAGGGGGTAAGGAATCCAGGTAAAAAAGCCATTTTTCTTTCGTAAACTCTCGAGGTGGGTTAGGTTGTAACCGTGTTGTTATCAAAATTGGGACCGACTGCACGGGGACTTATTGCTTTGGCACTAGTGGGAACTCTAGTGACCGCATGCGGTGGAGGTGATGACCCCGCTGCCACCACATCTGATTCCCCGAGCACAGTGGAGATCACCGGTACCCAGCAACTCATGATTGACCAAGAGATCACGGTGCTTGATCAAAAGTTGGTCTACCCAAAAAAGGGTGTGGCGCAGGTTTCCAGCATGATTACCACGCTTGAGCCCGGACAGGAGACTGGTTGGCAACTGCACCGGGTGCCCGTGTACGTGTATGTCCTCAGCGGTACCTACACCGTTGAATACGAGGCTGGCGTAACCAAAGAGTTTCCGGCAGGCAGTTCCACGATGCAAGCGACTAAGACCAATTACAACGGAATCAATAAAGGGGAAGACTCCGTTCAACTGCTCACGGTGTTCATTGGTTCGAAGGGCAAAAAGAACACCGTGATGCGTTAGTTCAATTTAGGGCCGGTGGTCTAAATCAGTTGCGTTAGAAAAATCGCTGAGGGAAACTTGAAGCGCATTGTTTTTGTGCAAGTAGTTTTTAGCCCCCACATCGCCCACTAATTCGGTGATGAGTGCGGCCCAGTGTTCACGCCCAATGACCACCGGGTGACCAATTTCGCTTCCGTAGGTGGATTGAATCAGGCGACCCTGATGTGCGAGTAGCGCGCTGATCCCCTCGGCACTGAGTCCGATGTGATCAACGAGGGTAATCACCACTCGATCAACTTGGGGTTCTTTAGCGGTGAGGTGCTCCAGGCCCACCCGTAGGCTCGAGGCCATTCCGGTTGCGAAGTCGGGGTTTTCTAGCACTGTGGAGCGGGGTACTGGGCCAATCCAAGCACCAAGCACCACAAAAACTGTGGCCACTCCAGATTCGTGCAGGATTCGGACACTGCGATCCACGAGCCGTTCGTTTTCACAGACAAAAGGTGCCTTTGGTCCACCGAATCTTTGACCACTGCCAGCGGCGAGAACCAGGCCCGCGAGGCCGCCCGAACCAGCCAGATTCGAGGACGGGGGTGACGAATTAGCCATAGTCCACCATAATAAAGGAACTATGCCAGCGATTGTCCACCTCTCAGAAATAACTGAGGCACCCATAAACGCCGAAGCTGTGAAGGCTCTGGTGAGCGATTCAACCACCGGGGCCGTCGTACTGTTTAGCGGCGATGTTCGCGACCATGACCACGGGCGGGCAGTTATTTCGTTGACCTATGAATGCCATCCTTCTTCCCAAGAGGTTCTCGCAGCACTAGTAAATGATTTTGCAGCTCGGTCGCAGATCACTTCGATTGCGGCGGTTCACCGGATTGGCGACATCCCGATTGGTGAGGCTGCATTGGTTGTTGCGGTGGGAAGTTCCCACCGGGGTGACGCCTTCGCAGCGGCAGGTGCTTTAGTTGATGTGATTAAAGAGAAATTACCAGTATGGAAACATCAATTTTTTTCCGATGGATCTGATGAATGGGTGAATTGCGCATGAGTGAAACCACACAACTAGTTGACACGTACGGTCGGGTGCACCGCGATTTGCGGGTATCGCTCACCGATCGTTGTTCATTGCGCTGCACGTACTGCATGCCGGCTGATTTTTCTGACTGGATTGCAAACGAGAAGCTACTCTCAACCGAGGAGCTAGTTACAGTGATTGGGTTGTGCGTTGATGCCGGAATAACTCAGGTGCGCCTCACCGGTGGCGAGCCGCTCTTGCGCCGAGACATTGCCGACATTATTCGTCGAATAAATGAGTTACCCCAGCCACCGCGCATATCTTTAACAACAAACGCTTTGCGCTTAGCGGAGGTTGCCCAAGATCTTAAAGATGCCGGACTGCAGCGGGTGAATGTTTCCTTAGACACTCTTGACCCGGTTCGCTTCAAAGAAATGACACATCGAGATCGTTTCCACGACGTGATCACTGGAATTGAAGCAGCACAAGCGGCGGGCCTGACTCCGCTGAAAGTCAATTCAGTTTTGCTCAAGGGCATTAATGACGACGAAGCAATTCCACTATTGCGTCACGCACTCGCAAACGACTGGAGTCTTCGGTTCATTGAACAAATGCCGCTTGATGCCGGCAATTTATGGGCACGCCCTGCCATGGTGACCGCCGACGACATTCAGAGCGAACTCGAACGTGAATTTGATTTGACCCCTGTACCAAGCCGGGGCTCCGCACCCGCTGAAGAGTTTTACGTCAATGGCGGACCGGCCACTGTTGGAATTATTGCCAGCGTGACCCGACCATTTTGCGCGGCGTGTGATCGACTGCGCCTGACGGCAGATGGACAGTTCAGAAACTGCCTTTTTGCCCGTGATGAAACCGATGTGCGTGCAGTGTTGCGCTCAGATGTGCCGCAGTCCGAAAAAGATGCTGGCGTCCGAGCGATCATTGAGTCAGTGACAAAAGCGAAGTTGCCAGGGCATGGGATCAATGATCCTGACTTTATAAAACCGGACCGTCCCATGAGTGCAATCGGCGGCTAGTTTTAGCCACCAGAAAATGGCGGCATGACATCAATTCTTTGATCAGAATTGATCTGGCAGTCCCCGTCTTTGCCAAATGAATGTCCGTCGACGATCAGTGAACATTGCGGCAGAACTGCGGCGAGATCAGGTGCCTGAGAGATCAACTCGGATTTGAGTTGTACCAAGGTGGTGGCCTCTACGCTGAGTGAACTTTGCTTCGCAGCATGACGAGCAGCGGCGTACAGATTGACCGTGATACTCATCGCGGGGCTCCCGGGTGGATTGGTCCTTGGGTCTTGGTCAGTGATTGACCGGAGCCACCCCAGCGGTGTTGAACAATTTCGGCGCAGATACTAATGGCGGTTTCTTCGGGTGTGCGGGCGCCGATGTCCATACCAATAGGTGAATGAATCCGGGCAAGTTCGACATCGGATACTCCTGCTTCCCGCAAACGCGTGACGCGATCTTCATGGGTGCGGCGTGACCCCATTGCTCCGATGTAGCCAGCCTTGGTCGCCAGTGCGACTTTGAGTGCGGGAACATCAAATTTGGGATCATGGGTGAGAACCGCGATTACGGTTCGCTGGTCCACTTCCTGTTGCTCAAGCCAGCGGTGCGGCCAATCAATAACAACGTGGTCTGCTTCGGGGAATCGTTTTGCGGTAGCAAAGACGGGGCGGGCATCACAGACGGTCACGGTGTAACCGAGCATCTTGGCTGCCCGCACCAATGCCGCTGAGAAATCAATTGCGCCAAAAACAAACATTTGGGCGGGGGGAGCAAAACTGGCCACGAATACGCTCAGCCCTTCTCCGAGGCGTTCACCCGCAGGGCCGTATTCAATTGTTCCGGTCAATCCAGCGGCCAACATGCCGAGTGCATCTTCACGGACAGTGTCATCCAGGCGATCGGTTCCCAATGAGCCGGCTGCTGATTCAGGAGTAATTACTAAATGTCGCCCCACAAAATGTGGACCCTTGATAATGGTGGCGACGCCCACTGGGTCGCCTCGCTCAATTCGGGCAGCGACATCGGGTAACTCGGGCCAAGTGTCGTGATTTACTTGCTCAACAAAAACTTCGAGGATCCCACCGCAGGTCAACCCAACGGCAAATGCGTCATTGTCACTGACTCCATAGTGTTCAAAGCGTGGCTGCCCGTCAGAGAGGACTTCGGTACCAACTTCAAATAGGGCGCCCTCAACGCACCCGCCGCTCACGCTGCCAACGGCCTCACCGCTGGCGGTGACCAACATCGAGGCGCCAGCGGGTCGCGGGGCGGAACGCCAAGTCTGAACCACAGTTGCCATCGCAGCGCCACCAGAGTCGTATGCCTCAAGGAGTTCGTTCATTATTTCTCGCATGGTGTGCCCACCCTAATTCTATTTCTCCAAAGCGCTTGCGTGAACCCAATAAATCATGTGATTATGCTCATTCAATCTTTCAGGCCAACTATGCCATTTCTTGATGGCTAAATTGTGGGATCAGATTAGGGAGAACCGGTGGATCTAGAAAATTCATTTACTGTCTCGGCTGGCGTTGAGACTGCCTGGGAAACCTTGCTCGACGTTGAGGCAATTGCCCCATGTATGCCCGGGGCAACTCTTGAGTCCGTTAATGGAGATGAGTTTACTGGAAACGTTAAGGTCAAACTCGGCCCAGTGTCCATGGTCTACGGGGGCGAAGCCCGCTTTGTCAGCAAGGATTATGCAACCCACACAGCGATTATCGACGGCACCGGCAAGGAATCACGCGGCACCGGCACGGCCAAGGCAAATGTCACTATCAAGTTGGTTGCCGAAAGCTCTAGTCTGACCCGGGTCGACGTCGCCACTGAGTTGACCATCACGGGAAAGGCGGCTCAGTTTGGGCGCGGCGTTATGCAAGATGTCGCGGGTCGCTTGGTCACCCAGTTCGCAGGAAACCTCGAGCAGATCATTGCCGCACGCGGTGAGGGCGCAGCAGCCGACGCGACTGCTCCTGCACCGATCAAGACCGCTGACAGTGTGAATTTATTGACAACTGCGGGTGCTCCGGTTCTTAAGCGAGTCGTCCCAGTGGTCATCGCAATTGCAGTTGCCGTAGGAATCATCATAATAATTGCCAATCGTTAAATAGGATCCATGAGCGATCACCTGTGAGCGCTAGCCATGGGGAGGAGATTTAGGAAAGGATGATCTAGTTGTACGACATCGCGTTGAGTGTTGCGGCCTGTGCACGTTCGGGAACCCGGGCAGACGTCGCCTGGATGCTGTCCCCAACTGTTTCCGACGAAGCTTTAGTGTTGACGCCGGGCGGTGGCCGAATCGGTCGGCTGGCAGGAGGAGCCTTTGACGGTCTACTGACTGATCTTGCAGCTCGGCACCTGTCAGCGGGACGGCTTGTCAATCATTCAGTTACTGAGGTGGAGAGCTTGATCTGCCAGTTACCGGTCGGGAGCTCGGTGCAATTCCTGCTCGTGCCTGCTGAGCAATTTCCTTCCCAGACGTGGCCGCTTCTGCTTGATCACACCCCCGTTGTGATTGTTACCAAGCTTTCCGCAGATGTCGTCACTGGCGTGCGGGTGGACGTCGCAGGGGCTGAGTCCAACCGCTCCAATGTATCCGTGGAAAGTGAGGTGATCACCACGGTGCTCGCACCGACTCCGCGGATGATCATTGCCGGAGTGGGACCGTTTGCCGATGCTCTTGCCGCTCAAGCAACCTTACTGAATTGGAAAGTTGTGGTAGAGCCAAGGCCGGAGGCAGTCGCTGGGTTGGCAGCCACCCTCTCGGCGGTTGATGCGATCGTGGTCATGGGTCACGACGTCGAAAAATCTTCAGGCTGTCTGATGGCAGCGCTGGCAAGCGAGGCAGGTTATGTCGGCGCTTTAGGTTCGCACTCCATGCAGCAATCCAGAGCCGATTGGTTGGCGTATAGAGACGTGGTTGATTTGTCCCGGGTTCATGGCCCGGCTGGGCTCGACATTGGGGCGTCATCCCCCCAGGAGGTAGCGGTGGCGATCGCTGCGGAGGCAATAGCAGCCATTTAGAATTTTTGTGAAAGTGGGATCAAAATTCTTCTTGCTGGACTATATTGGTTCCACTGCACGTTGAAGGAATGAGCAAGGAGTCAGATATGCCAGTCGAATCTTCAGGGCAAGAGCGTGGGAATCCGCGGTTGTATTCGCTGATCGAAAACTCGCCGAAAACGGGTGACAGCCCTACGGTCTGGGCGTGGCCGCAATTCATTGATTTTCTGAAGGTGGCCGGTCAGCCTGTACAAGGACCATGGCCGCCACACCAAGAGCCGCGTCCTGACCCTGACGCGGACTCAATGCCAACCGCCATTCCCGATTCCGGGCATTAGAGCAGGGAAGGAACGTATGTACCCCTCACGATTTGACTATGACGCCCCATCAACTCTTGAAGAGGCAATCTCCATTCTTGACCAAGGAAGTGGAGAAGCAAAAGTTATGGCCGGAGGCCAGAGCCTGATTCCTATGCTCAAACTCCGCTTTGCCTCGCCTGAGCGGGTCGTTGATATCAACGGCATTCCCGACCTGGAGTACCACAGGATCGACCCGGATGGGTCCCTGCGAATTGGTGCGCTATGTCGTCATGAGGATCTGGAATTCAGCACAATTATTGGCGACACATTTCCGACATTAGCCGGAGCCGCTCACTTGGTGTCTGATCCAATTATTCGCACTCGCGGAACTTTCGTAGGCTCGTTGTGCCATGCAGACCCTCAAGGTGACTGGTCCGCCACAATGATTGCGCTTCGGGGAAAGATCGTTGCACAAGGACCGAACGGCCGTAGGGAAATTGAGGCGAAGGACTTCGTTTTGGGGCCGTTTGTGAGCGCATTGGCGTTTAACGAAATTGCAGTTGAAGCAATAGTTCCTCCGGCAAAGGGGAAAGCGCTCGGGGGTTACTTGAAATTGGAGCGCCGTGTCGGAGATTTCGCTACCGCTTCGGTGGCTGTGGCTTTGGACATGGACGGTGACACCGTTACCCAGGCTGGGTGCGCGATGGCAGGCGTGGGAGGCCGAACCATTGACGCAAACGAGGCAATTTCGGTACTCCACGGCAAGACTCTCAGTTCCGAGAACATTAAGGCTGCTGCCGAAGCAGTCGCCGCTGTGTCTGATCCAAGAACTGACCATCGAGGTTCGGCGGCCTATAAAAGGCATATTATCGAAACTTTTGTGAATCGAATACTCAACAGTGTAGCCAATAGCGAGAAGAAAGCAGCCGTAGCATGAGCAGCCTGTATGACGTAGTTCCCCCTGCACCCCCGAAAGGTGTTTCGACTCGTCGAACCACGATTAACGTCAACGGAACAAGCCAAACATTGGATGTAGAACCTCGACTGTTGCTGGCTGATCTGTTGCGTCAAGCCCTACAACTAACAGGGACTCACAAAGGGTGCGACACCTCCAACTGTGGAGCTTGCACGGTGTTATTCGATGGTCGACCGGCCAAGAGTTGCACCATGTTGGCTGTGCAAGCTGACGGGCATAATGTCGAAACCGTGGAGGGTCTAGCTAACGCGAGTGAATTGCATCCTATCCAGGAAGGCTTTAAGCAGGAGCATGGCTTGCAATGCGGCTACTGCACACCCGGGATGATGATGACCGCGAAGGCGCTCCTCGAACGCAACCCGAATCCAACTGAAGACGAAGTTCGCTGGGCCTTGTCGGGCAACCTATGTCGCTGTACCGGGTATCAGAATATTGTGAAATCAGTCCTGTGGGCTGCAGAGAAAATGCGCGAACAAGATCAGGAGGCGTGATGGCACCGTTAGATGAACTCAAAATTGGTGGCATGGGGGCGAGCCGTCGCAGGGTGGAAGACAATCGATTCATTCGCGGTAAGGGCAAATATGTGGATGACATTGTGCTGCCAGCTATGTTGCACATGGAGATTCTTCGAAGTCCTGTTGCCCATGCCCGAATTAAGTCCATTGACACGAGCGCGGCGTGGGAGGTCCCGGGGGTGCGACTAGTTCTCACCGGAGAAACCATGGCGGCTCGAAACTTGGCATGGATGCCAACCTTGTCCTATGACACCCAGGCAGTTTTGGCGACCGACAAAGTGCGCTTTCAAGGCCAAGAGGTAGCTGCCGTCATTGCGGACGACCCCTATATTGCCAAGGACGCGTGCGATAAAATCGTGGTGGAGTACGAACAACTGCCCGCTATTGTTAACCCGATTCAAGCCCAAAAAGTAGATGCGCCGCTTATCCGCGACGACAAAGAGAACCAATTAACCAATAAGATTTTTGATTGGGAGATCGGTGACAAAACAGCCACCGACCAGGCTTTCGCCGATGCAGATGTAGTGTCAAAATTGGATTTGCACTACCCGCGGTCTCACCCTTCACCCTTGGAAACGTGCGGGTCTATCGCCGACTTTGATCGTGCAACAGGAAAACTCACGGTCTACATGACATCACAGGCACCTCACATCGTCCGTGCCGCCGTCGCCATGGTGGCTGAGTTACCCGAACACATGGTCCGAATAATTTCACCAGACTTGGGCGGCGGATTTGGAAACAAGGTACCGATTTATCCGGGGTATGTGATCTCGATCTTGGCATCAATTTTGGCCGAGCGACCGGTTAAATGGATTGAGGACAACTCCTCAAACTTGATTTCCACCGGTTTTGGTCGTGATGTGTACCTTGAAGGAGAGCTGGCGCTGCGCAAGGACGGAAAAATCCTGGGCATGAGAATGAAGACAATCTCAGATCATGGAGCGTTTTATGCGGATGCTCAGCCAACAAAGTTCAAGATCGGCTTAATGCATTCAACATTTGCGTGCTACGACATCCCTACTGCGCATTTGGTGAGCGAGGGCTACTACACGAACAAGGCGCCAGGTGGGGTGGCATATCGATGCTCATTCCGCGTAACAGAAGCCATGTTTTTTCAAGAGCGCATGATTCACGCCGCTGCCAATGACCTCGGCATGGATCAGGCAGAATTTCGCAAAGTGAACCTGGTAGGAGACGACATGTTCCCCTACCGGACTGCATTTGGGTTCCTGACCGACTCAGGTCAATACCAAAAGTGTTTGGATGTCGGTCTTGAAGCGATCGGATACGACACTTTCAAGCAAGAGCAGGAAGAAGCGCGCAAGCGTGGCAAACTGCTGGGAATTGGCATCTCGACGATGACAGAACCGCTAGGTGCTGGTAACAGTCGCGAATACGACATCATCGGTATCAAAATGTTTGATTCTGCTGAATTGCGCGTCCATATGACCGGGAAGGCTCTCCTGCGTACGGGTGCCAAGAGTCAAGGCCAAGGTCACGAGACGACATGGTCGCAGATTGTTGCCCACGAACTGGGCATCCCTGCCGACGACATCACGGTAGAGGAAGGCGATACCGATACCGCCCCGTTCGGCATGGGCACCTACGCATCGCGATCAACTCCGGTAGCTGGGGCTGCGGTAGCAATGGTGTCACGCAAAATCCGGGCTAAAGCTCGCAAAATTGCGGCACATCTGCTGGAAGTTTCTGAAGAAGACATCGAGTGGGAGCTTGGTCGGTTTTACGTACGGGGCAATGAGGAACGTGGCGTAACGATCCAAGACTGCGCGCTGGCCGCGTACAGCAACATTCCAGACGGTTTAGAGCCTGGACTTGAAAACACCGCGTACTACGATCCTCCCAACCTCACGTGGCCATTTGCTGCGTACGTATGCAAGGTCGAAGTCGACGCAGAAACTGGCGTATGGGATGTCTTGAAGTTCGTGGCAGTGGATGACTGTGGCGTGCGCATTAACCCGATGATCGTTGAGGGTCAAGTCATGGGTGGGCTGACAGAAGCCTATGCGATGGCCAACATGCAGTACATCACCTTTGACGAAGAGGGAAACTGCATCGGGTCGAACTACATGGACTACCTGCTGCCAACAGCCTGGGAGACACCAGGCTTCGAGCTACATGAAGTGGTTACGCCATGCCCGCATCACCCCATTGGGGCTAAGGGTGTCGGAGAATGTGCCACGGTCGCTGGCCCAGCCGCATTTGTGAATGCAGTAATGAGCGCGATCGAGCACACAGGTGTCCGCAACGTGGACATGCCGCTCATGCCTAACCGTGTATATGAAGCATTGCAAACAGGCAAGGACGTCTCTGGGATGCCACCGGTGCTGGGCGACTGACATGGTGGAAGTTGTGGGGAGTAGAGACGTCATGGAGTTTGCGGTGGAACTCGCACGCACCGGGCAGTCATACGCCTTGGCCACGGTGGTGTGGCGCAAGCCTCCATCATCAGGTCAGCCTGGCTCAAAAGCTGTGATCACCTCCGATGGTCAATTGCACGGATGGATCGGCGGTGCATGTGCTGAGCCCGTGGTCATTCGCGAAGCAAAGCGGGTGCTCGCAGCTGGGGAGCCATCCTTGATTTGGCTTGGTCAAGAGAGTGACTTCGAGGGCATGCATGTCCCTCAAGGCGTCATGACAATTCCGATGTCTTGTCAGAGCGAGGGGGCGCTGCAGCTTTACATTGAGCCGGTCCTCGTTGCGCCCGAGGTGCTGATCGTCGGACGCTCACCGATGGTCGCGACCCTGTTGGAATTAGTTCGTGGTGTGGGCTGGCGTGGCGAGATTGTCGACGGTCTTGATTTTCAGCCGCACATGGCGGGCCCTGGCAGTATCGTGATCGTGGGGACTCAGGGTCATGGAGATGAAGAGGCACTTGAGACGGCAATCAATGCGGATCCAGCTTTCATAGGGCTGGTGGCATCGGCTAAGCGTGGTGACGCCGTGCGGGGGTTTTTGACTGATAAAGGCATCTCGGCTGAGAAATTGTCACGCGTCAAAGTGCCGGTTGGCCTTGACTTGGGGCACACCACACACCGGGAAATGGCAGTGTCGATTTTGGGGGAGTTAGTTCAGATGCGCGCCGCTGGAGAGTTTTCACAAGCGCCGAGTTCCTCGAGGGTAATTGTGGAACCGGAGGAGGTCCTGGACTTGGTGTGTGGCATGACGGTCGAAGCAGTGCCGGCAAATCGACCTCTGGAACATGAAGGAATCACGTATTACTTCTGCGCACCCGGATGTCGGGTTGCGTTTGAAAAAGACCCTGAATCATTTACCAAGCAGGAGGCCCCATGCTAATTACACAAACCTTCGATATGGATCAGCCAATCGATCAAGTGTGGCGTTTTTCCAATGACCTTCCCATGGTGGCGGCATGTATTCCTGGAGCCGACCTCACGGAGAAAGTCAGCGAAGACGAATACCGAGGAGATGTCACTATTTCCGCAGGTCCGGTAAAACTGGAGTTCACGGGAGCAGTCAAGATAAAGAGTCGTGATGATGTCCGCAAAGTAATCGTGCTGGACGGTGCGGGCGCGGATAAGAAAGGCCGCGGTGCTGCGACCGTGCTGTTGGAAATCGCGCTGCAGCCCTTGGGTGGACAAACTCGGGTGAATCTCAGCATTGATCTGGCTATTTCAGGTGCGGCAGCACAATATGGTCGGGGTCTAGTCAAAGATGTAACCGGTGTATTGGTGAATCAGACCGCCGGGTCCATGAAAACACGTATGACCGCTATCTCCGAGGGCCGCGACCCTATGGCAGTTGGCGGACCCAAATCAGCCAGTGGTCTGGCAATCGGCCTGACCGCATTCGCCATGGCGGCTAAGCGCGTGTTTGCGCGTTTTTTCCTGCCCTATCATTCGGCACCGAGCCGTTAGTCCGGAGGTAAATTAGATGAGTCTGTGGGCGTTTGGAAACCTAATTCTTCTCATTGTCGTGGTGCCCCTACTCGTGGCGCTGCTGAATAGGCTGCTTGCAGCACTGGAGCAGATTCGTGCGGCAGCGCAAGACACGCTGCTCGGAGGAGTCGCACTCATTGGCGAGTTACATAACACGCCGGAATTGCTCGCAAGGACCGACCAAGTAATCAAAGAAGTGTCCGATGGTGCGGTGCGCTACGCCGGGCCTGTCTCGAAACTTTTAGGTTAGGAAAACCATGCCAATTGACGCAATATTTACGCTCATTCTGGGGACACTCATCATTGCCGCTGCTGCACTCGGGCTGATGCGGGTGATAGGTCACCTTGCTTCGACATCCAAGACTTTGGGCACGCTTGACGGTGGTGTCAAAGTAATTGCCGAGCAAACTTCAACCGTTGAACCAGTTGTGAGCTCGGTAAATCAGAGTTTGGCGCCGGTACGCGACTTTGCAGAATCGATTTAGGAGGAAACATGGATTTCGCCGGACATGAAGGATGGTTAATCGGTTACATAATTGGTCTAGTCGTTGTGCTCGTAGTGGTTGCCCTGGTAGTCCCAATTCTGGTGATCGCGTGGAGAATCGGCACTCAGGCGGGGAACATATTGGACGGTTTGGAAAATGCCGAGCGAAACACGGCAGGACTAGCTGGCCTGAATGAAACAATTACCTCTGCGTTAGCAGTCATCGCCGGGCTCAAGCGCGGCCGCTCAAGGTTAGGAGGCTGACATGGATTCCCAAGTTGAACAGTTGTGGCAGATTGCAAACATGCTCGGGATCGTGGTTATCGTGGCTGTCGTCGTGCTACTCACACTGTTGGTAATGTTTGTACATCGAATTCACATCAGAGTTGTAAAAATTAAGGCCACCCTGGAAGCGGCCAAAAACAACACGGCAGATACGGCCCTAATCGGAGTAACCGCGGGTGGCGTTGAAGCTGTCCTGGCCGAAGGCTTGGAACATCATCTGTTCCTCGGACGAGTATTGGACAAGGTGCGCGCATGAGTTCATTGCAATGGTGGTCAGTAATTGACGTAGCCCTGTTTATTGGAGGGTTGGCGGTGTTTCTCTTCATACTGGGCTCCCAACTGAGAAAAGTTGGCAGCAATCTGGAGGAGTCGGCTGATTTAGTCTGGCAGATCAAGCAGGACGCAGAAAAGATTGAACCTGGCTTGACTTCGATCAATACAACCGGTCGAGTTGTGGCAGGAGCCCTCCCTCTACTGTCGGGAATGGGCGAAGCCATTGTCGTGGGAGCGACATTTGTACACGCGGAGCATGTATCAGACGGAGTGAATCGCCCAGCGATGGGCACCCGACGCACTCGGATGATGGAAGCTGTCGGCGTAGACCTGGACTAGTCTGGTTTGCGCCCTGTGGTGAGGGCGTCGGTGACGGGAGCTTCATAGGCCCCGATCCACTCATCTTTCCACGCCCGGTCGAACTTCTCTTCATTACAACTCGGGTTGTAAACTGAGGCTAGGTCACGAGTTATTTGCTCACGATGGGATCTGTTACTTCCCGGTGCGTTCAACCAGCAGACATGAAGGTTGAACTTGGTACCGGCTCGCTCAAGCCAAGATGCTGCACGATGATGGCGAAAAGGGAACCCTTCTTCGCTCAGGTCATCGGCGTGGCTGACATAAATAACCGAAAATTCTTGGTCGCGTTCAGGGCTGGACTTGGTAAGGATTGCATACACTGCCGGCTCCTTTGGTGGGGTCCATCCAGCCAAGATGCGGGGCCCCTCAAAAGCGTATCCGGCTAAACTGCCGAGTCGAATCACGGTAGTTCGCTCTCCAAATCACCAAAGTCCTCGTCTTCGGCGAGTGTTTCAACGCTGGTTATGGGCCATTCGGGAAGAGACGTTTTAGCTACCGCCTGTGCGAATTTCTCCAGTGCAATTTTGCCGGCAATATCTGAGATATCAGCTTCCACAACTATTTGAGCGCCGTAACCCATCGTGCCGTAGCCCGACGCAATTCCGTCCAGCGTCGCTACGGCGTCGGCAAGGTCGACTACCTCTTCGAGTGTGACCTCCCGATCACCTTCTGCTTGAATCGAAACGCTGAATTTCACATCTACCCCACTTTCGCTAGTCGTTCGGCCAAGCGTTCAAGGCTAGCGAGATTGTGCCCTGAATGCACCTCATCAATAAAAGGATCAGCGACGATCATCCCCATGGAACTGGGGACGTAGTCCACCGCATCGCCCTTATGGGGATTCACCCAAATAACTCGGTGAGCAATTCTGGACAGGCTCTCCATGGAATCGGAGAGGGCGGCTGGTTCTCCTCGATCAAGGCCGTCCGAGCAAATTACAACTATGGCGCCACGGCCTAATCGCGACCGCCGAGCTTCTCGGGTGAACTGCCGCAGTGAGTCACCGATTCGGGTACCACCATCCCAATCAAGGACCGCTTCACCAGCGAGTCGCATCGCCTCATCTGCGTTGCGACGATCTAGGGCACGAGTGATCCGAGTCAAGCGAGTGCCAAAACAGAACACGTCTACTTTTGCGTTTGCTCGACGTGCACAATAAGCAAATTGTAAAAGGTTACGGGAATAATCGGCCATCGATCCTGAAACATCTAGAATGAAGACAAGTGGCCGCAATTTGAGTTTGCGTTTCTTGTAGGCAAGAGCGCGAGGTTCACCCAGGTTTCGCATGGTCTCTCGCACCATACGTCGAAGGTCTAGTCGGGCTGCTTTCTTGCTGCGAGTGGATCGATGGGTCCTGCGTTGCGGCGGAGTGACACGAAAGCGGGAAATAAGTTTTCGCACCCGCCTAATTTCTTCCTCGGAGCAGTCGGCGAACGCTTTAAGGCGGTGAACCTCCGAGGTGCTGGCAAGGTAGCCCAGTTTCACTTCATCCGGACTGATATCGCCGGGTAGACCCTGTTCTGTGTTGGGTATCTCCAGGGTTGCTCCAGCTGTGGACGAGGCCCGCAGAGTGCGTTTGCGCTCGTCGACAGCGCTTTCATGTACGTCAAGAAAGTACTGTTTAAAAATCACGTTGTAGATGGGAACATGATCGTTGCGACGCACCAATGTCGCTCGGCCCGCCCAATACACGTTCATCAGGTCCGTGACATCAAGATGCGTCATCCCTGAGCAGAAGGTCAAAATGTCGTCGGATCCGATCGATAAGCCTGCTTGCCGAAGTGTCTGACCAAACCCCACGAGCAGCTCATCGAACCCGCTAAGAGATGACATCCTGAATATTTCGAGAAGCGAACTCAAGGTCATCGCGATCTTTAACCACGGCACCGAGCGTGTCAAGCGCTATTTCAGCGGTGAGCGAGTCTGAGCCAAGTGCCGTCACACTTTCGGTCCAATCGATGGTTTCGGCAACACCGGGAAGCTTCTCCAGGTCCATGGCGCGCAGACGATTCACTGCACCGACTACCTGGTTCGCTAACGCTGGACCCACTTCAGGGAGCCTAGATCGCACAATTTCGACTTCCCGTTCGCTTTCGGGGAAACCGATCCACGTGTATAGGCAGCGCCGTTTGAGAGCGTCATGTAGTTCCCGGGTCCGGTTTGACGTAAGAATGACAATGGGTCGTGATTCGGCTTTAATCGTTCCCACTTCGGGAATTGTTACCTGATAGTCACCCAATAGTTCGAGTAGGAAGGCCTCAAATTCGTCGTCGGCACGGTCGACTTCATCAATCAGTAGTACGCATTGATCGCCAGCGCGAATGGCTTGCAGTAGAGGTCGTTCAAGTAGGAAGCGCGGACCAAAAAGTTGATCATCTGAGGCCTCATCTGATCCCAGGGAGCGAACAAAAAGCATTTGGCGCGCGTAGTCCCATTCGTAGAGCGCCTGATGCATGTCAATGCCTTCGTAGCACTGGAGGCGGATGAGTTCACGACCAAACAGAGTTGACACGGTTTTAGCCAACTCTGTTTTCCCGACACCGACTTCACCTTCAAGAAGTAGCGGCTTACCGAGTTTGAGGGCAAGCAGCAGCGCTGTGCTGAGCCCGCGATCGGCGATGTACTTGTGCTCTGCTAGCGCTTGGGTGAGCTGTGGGACGGTGAGTCGATCAAAAGACATGGATGTTAGTCCGTTTTACCCATAACTAGGTCGGCTAGTGAGGCCCCACTGAGTTTGCCTTCACGGGCCAATTTGCTGCGCCAGGCTGTTCCTAAGTCGACGCCGTCCTCGGCGAATCCGTCAAAGGAGACATCTTTCATGTTGCGGCAGACCTTGTTGGGGCTGCATTCTTCATCGAGTTCAGTCGCTGATCCGGGAGTTCCCTGCCAGATAGTGCGAAGTACCTCGGCGGCTTGGTCGCTCTCATGTGACATGGCAAGGCTCCTTAAGTGTTGTGCTTAATCCTCAGGTTACCAGCAAACTCTGGACGCCGCAGTTAGGTCGATATTTGGATGGCGGGCCCCTTCCAGTCGGCGAATTCCTCATGATTATCGGCTGTCAGGGATACAGAAAATGGGGTGCAGATGCACAAAAACTCGTTAGCGTGTGTCCTGTGAGTTTTGCAAGCGAGATCGAGTCACCCCAGCAGTTGATCCAAGAATTAGCGAAAGCTGACTACTTGGCTGAACTGGGGCTGGCAACCGCGCTGTTTTGTGCGGTCCGCTTGCCACAGCCCCTGCTCCTAGAAGGTGAAGCGGGTGTGGGCAAAACCCAGGCCGCTAAAGCCCTCGCGCAACTCCTAGACACTCCGTTGATTCGGTTGCAGTGCTTTGAGGGGATTGATGCATCAGAGGCACTTTATGAATGGAACTACCCGCGACAATTATTAAGTATTCGAATGGCGGAGTCCCAAGGTAAATCAATTGAGGAAAGTTCATTGTTTAGTCGTGAGTTCTTGATTGAACGGCCGCTGTTGCAAGCATTGGAACACGTTGGGCCAAACCCAGCCGTACTGTTGATCGACGAAGTGGATCGAGCGGACGAGGAATTTGAAGCATTTCTGTTTGAGATGTTAGCCGAATCAACCGTCAGTGTTCCTGAGCTGGGCACCCTGACGGCACAGCAAAAACCGATCGTTATTTTGACTTCTAATCGAACCCGAGATTTACACGACGCACTCAAGCGGCGTTGTTTGTATCACTGGATTGATTACCCAAGCTTGGAACATGCAACGCAGATTGTTAAATTGCGGGCGCCCAAGGCCAGTAAGGATCTGGCCGAGCAGGTTGCTGCAGCAGTGTCACGCATTCGAACTCTCGACATGCAGAAGCCACCAGGGGTGGCCGAAGCAATTGACTGGGTGAATGCGGCAATGCTCCTTGGGGTGAGCACACTTGATGCCAGGGGAACAGAGCAAACCCTTGGATCGGTATTGAAATACCGTGACGACCAAGAACTGGCTCGTGAGCAAGGCTTGGCCTGGATCGCCGGTGAATGATTCACCGTTAGCGCAGATTTGTGCAGCATTCGGACATCTACTACACAGGTCGGGAATCCCCGTAACACCGGAGCGCAGTGTCAGATTCGCGAGTGTCATTGAATTGGCCCAACCCACACAACTTGATGAACTGTATTGGTTGGCAAGGGTGACCCTCTTAAGTGACATCAGGGGAGTGGAAGCCTTTGATCGAGTGTTCCAACAAGTCTTTCGCGGGATTTTTGACTTTGCGGATTTCCGTGGTGAATTAAGTGAACCAGCGCCGCTGTCTGCAGTGTCTGCGGAGGAACAAAGCCCCGGCGAATCTAAAAAGTCAGGGGAAAGCGAGTCGAGTCCCAGGGGAACCAACGCAACTCCCGGTGCGCCGAGTAGTGACCATGAAGATGAAAGCGAAATTAGTGTTCTCGCAGCCATGAGCGCCCAGGAGCGGGTCAACGAACGCGATTTTTCTACATTAACGCCCGACGAACTTGCACTTATTCGCCGCTTGGTTGATCAGTTACCGTTGGTTCCACCTTTGCGAACTCGCCGGAGGACTCAGCGTGCACGCAAAGGCAACCAACTAGATCTGCGAGCGACCCTTCGTGCATCACATCGAACCGGTGGAGATCCGATCCGCTTGATCAAGAGATCGCATACCACAAAGCCTCGTCGGGTGGTGTTGATTGCCGATGTTTCGGGGTCCATGGAGCCTTATGCGCGGATCTATTTGCACCTGATGAGAGGCGCTGTGCAAGCATTGGGTGCCGAAGCGTTTGTTTTCGCAACCCACCTGACCAGACTCACCCGACCGCTTGCCACTTCACAACCTGACTTGGCTTACAAAAAAGCGGCAGATGCTGCAACAGACTGGTCGGGTGGCACGCGCATTGGCTCATCGATAAAGACCTTTATTGATGATTTCGGCCGACGTGGAATCGCCCGCGGTGCGGTGGTGGTAATTGTCTCTGACGGTTGGGAAATTGAGGATCCAGAAATTCTTGCGACGCACATGGCCCGACTCTCCCGACTTTCTCACCACATTATTTGGGTCAACCCGCGCAAAGCCGTCACCTCCTACCAGCCGCTCGTCGGCGGGATGGCTGCCGCGCTGCCGTACGTTGACACATTCGTCTCCGGACATTCGATGAATGCGCTCAATGAAGTGATGGGTGCGATCGCTGGCGCCTCAGAGCGTAGAGTTGACGCATGCTGACGGTGGCGCAATACCTAAACCTGGTCTTGGACAGTGTGGCGGAGCTGCCACCGATGGAGTTACCAATCTCTGAAGTAAATGGTTGTGTTCTCGCTGAAGATATCTACGCGCGCTGGCCATTGCCCTCATTTAATAACTCGTCGATGGACGGATACGCGGTAATCTCAGCGGATCTAGTAGATGCAAGTGAGAGCTCACCGGTGATCCTTCCCGTGATCGACGATATTCCAGCTGGATTCAAATCGCTAGAAACACTGCATCGCGGCCAGGCGATTCGAATCATGACTGGTGCTCCAATGCCGGCTGGGGCGGACAGCGTAATCCCCATCGAAAGCACCGATGGGGGGAGTCAAAGCGTTCAGATCCGGGCGTCAATTGATCTAGGGAGCTGTATTAGGCACGAAGGCGAGGACGTAAAGGCCGGCGACTTAGTCCTTGGCAAAGGCACCTATGTGGGGCCACGACAGATTGCGCTCATTGCCGCAGTCGGGCACGGATCGATTTCCGTGATTCCCAAACCTCGGGTCGCGGTCCTTGCCACCGGTAGTGAATTAGTCGAACCGGGGACTGAACTCAAATTTGGTTTGATTTCAGACTCAAATAGTTTCTTGATCACGGCAACGGCAAATGACAGTGGGGCAGATGCGTATCGGCTTCCACCCGCGCAAGACGACGAAGACAAGCTGATTGAAATCCTAGAGGACCAAGTTCATCGTGCGGATCTGATCATCACAACCGGCGGGGTGAGCATGGGTGCTTATGACCCCGTGAAGGCTGCTTTTCTGAAATTAGGGACTGCTGAGTTTCATAAAGTTGCCATGCAACCGGGCATGCCCCAAGGGTTCGGGAGCGTGGGTGAGTCAGCCATCCCGATTATCACCCTGCCGGGTAATCCGGTGAGCGCCTATATTTCTTTTGAAACATTCATTCGACCAGCGATTCGCAAAATGCGCGGGCTGACCGCCTTGGCGCGCCCGCAACGCTCAGCAATCTTAAAAGGCGAATTGCGCTCGCCTATTGACAAGGTGCAATTTGCTCGAGCGCGATTTATCGAAGGTGGCCAGGTTGAGCCGGTGGGCACCGGACAGGGCTCACACGTCCTCGGTGGGTTGGCTCAGGCCGATGCCCTTATCGCTATTCCGGTGGGTGTTGACAGTATTGCCAGTGGAGACCAAGTTCGGGTCATTGATGTGAGAGGCGGTTTAGCGTGAGTGCATTCCCGCATCTCAATGAACAAGGCGACGCACACATGGTCGATGTCACGGCCAAAAGTGTTACCGAAAGATCAGCAACGGCCCGGTCCCGGATCTCACTGAGCACCGAGGTAATCGGTCGGTTGAATGCTGGCGATATGCCTAAAGGTGATGCACTCGCGGTTGCCCGCATCGCGGCGATTTCTGCCACCAAAAAAACAAGTGACCTGATCCCGTTATGTCACCCACTGGCAATCCACGGAGTGGATGTCAGCGTGGATCTTGATCAGACCGGTGCCGAGATCACAGTGACCGTTAAGACCGCTGACCGGACCGGGGTTGAGATGGAAGCTCTCACAGCGGCATCGGTTGGGGCCCTCACGTTAATCGACATGGTCAAGGGGCTTGATCGAATGGCGCGCATCGAATTCGTTGAATTGCTGGAGAAAAAGGGTGGACGCTCCGGTCACTGGATGCGCAGTGAACATGAGTAAATTCACCGCACAGGTAATTACAGTGTCAACCCGCGGGTCCCAAGGTGTCCGTGCTGATACATCCGGTGAAATCCTGGTAGCGGCATTGACGCAATTGGGACTTACGTGTTCACCCACCGTGATCATCCCGGACGGTCCCGAAGTTGCGACGCAGATTAGCCGCGCCGTGGAAACGGGACACTCCCTTGTAATTACAACAGGTGGAACTGGAATTTCACCGACCGATCGCACCCCGGAGTTCACTCGAATGGTGATTGACCGTGAAGTACCGGGGATTGCCGAGGCAATCCGTGCATATGGGCGCGGAAATGGAATCGCAACCGCAGCATTGTCCCGAGGGATTGCCGGGCAATTGGGCGACTCTTTGGTGGTTAATGTCCCTGGCTCACCCGGTGGTGCGAAGGATGCCGCGGCAGTTCTTGGGGAAATTGTGATCCATGCCCTTGAACAAATTACCGGATCGGACCATTAGTTCACCTGTAGTTCATCAAATGAATTTCTAGGATTCATTTGTAGAGGCCCTTGTGGCTACTTTGACGTGGAAAGTTCTTCCTGTGGCCCCCGATACCCCAATTCGCGACTTGAGCAAAAGCAAGAAAGCTAATCGCGGTGACCGGGTCTTCAACACAACGATTACTGGCGCGGCATTCACATCACTCGCGGTCCTGGCCGGAATCACTCTCTTTCTCGGGGCCAAGGCAGTCCCGGTAGTCCAGGATCAAGGCATCGGATTTCTCACCACAACGATTTGGGACACGACCGGCGTTCCCCCGGAGTATGGGATTGCGGGAATGCTTTACGGCTCGGTGCTAATAGCCTTCATCGCACTTTTTATTGCGGTTCCGGTGAGCATGTTCCTTGCAGTGTTCATGGTGTTTATGGCACCGGTTCGAGTTTCGAAATTGCTAACCAACCTCGTTGACCTCATGGCTGCGATCCCGTCGGTAATTATCGGCTTGTGGGCTTTCTACATTTTAGTCCCACCGGCAGAAGGCTGGCAGGATCTGCTCAATCAATATTTGGGTTGGCTCCCGTTGTTTCAAAACGATTCAGGAAACTTCACAGGAACCCCGTTTGTCGCGGGCGTGGTGTTGGCGATCATGATGATTCCGATTGTCACCTCCGTGACAGCCGAAGTTCTCAAAAGGACACCCCCTGAACTGATCAATGCGGCCGAGTCCCTTGGCTGCTCAATGTGGACCATGTTGCGCTACGTCGCTTTGCCGTTCGGTCGCGGGGGAATTATTGGCGGAATTATGCTCGGCCTCGGCCGCGCATTAGGTGAAACCATCGCAGTCTTCTTCGTATTGAAAATTGTGTATGACATCAACTTTTTCAACATCATTGAATCTGGCGGTGGCTCCGTCGCGACACTAATCGTTGCCAAGTTCGGTGAGACATCAGGGGACTTCGAAGTGGACGTACTTTTGGCGGCTGGCTTCTTTCTCTTCTTGATGACTCTGGTCGTCAACGCTATTGCGAACCTGATTGTTCGGCGCACCGAACGGTTGAAGGGATGACAATCTTGATAGCGGAAGTCCCTCCGATTCGTGCGGAGGACTTGACGCCACAACGCCCGTGGACTCAACGGCCGAAATCATTTTGGTTCGCTGCTCTGCTTGGAATATTCATCCCCCTGTTGATCCTCGGGGGGCTGTATGCAACTACCGATATCGCGCCACCGCTGCTGTTAATCGTGTTCTATTTACCTCTTCAACTTATCGGAGCGGCAATTGCGGCCTACTCAACAAAAGGAAAGCACGGGATCGCCGATTCTTCAATAATTGTTTTCGCCGTTGGGGCCACAATTCTCAGTGCAATTGTCCTGGGGTCGATGCTTGTGACAATTATTGTCCGAGGATTTGAAGCACTTCGACCCTCATTCATTTTCCAAAATAGTGTCTATATAAGCCCTAGCACTCCACTCGAGTACGGCGGTATCGGTCATGCGATCGTGGGGACATTTCTGATTGTGGGAATTGCCACGGTAATTTCAGTACCACTGGGAATTGCCACTGCGGTTTACGTGACTGAGGTTCGCGGGCGCGCCGTTCCTTATGTTCGGTTCTTTGTCCAAGCAATGAGTGGCGTCCCATCAGTGGTCGCCGGCCTGTTCGTGCTGACGGTGTTCATTTTGACCGGTGTCCTACAGCAGAGTGCACTCGCAGGTGCGATCGCGTATGCAATCTTGATGCTTCCCACGGTAGCCCGTACAGCCGAAGAGGTCCTACGATTGGTCCCTGAAGATTTGCGCACGGGTGCTTTGGCCCTTGGCTCAACCCGAGCTCGGGTTGTACTCAACGTGGTCCTTCCCGCAGCTCGCACCGGAGTAGTCACTGCCATGTTGTTGGGTATTGCTCGAGTTGTTGGCGAGACGGCGCCCCTGCTACTGACCGCCTTGAAAAATGATCAGACGGTTACTAACCCAATCTCTGACCCAATTTCGGCGTTGCCGACATTCATTTTTGACAATGTTGCCCAACCGTACCCCGATGCTGTGACTAGAGCGTGGGGTGCCGCACTCGTTCTGATGATCCTGGTGTCCGTTTTATTCACAATCACAAGGTTCTTGTCGGCGCGAAAGCCGCGCAAGTAGATAAGCGATTCGAAAGGCATGCAATGGAAGAGATGGTAGTTGCCATGAAAGAACTCGATGTAGACCTCGCTCGGCAAAAAGGCGAGACCAAGCCAATAGAGATGTCGGCTCACGGGGTCAGCGTGTGGTTCGGCAAGCACAAAGTCTTGGAAAATGTGAATATCGATTTCCCCGAGAAATCAGTTACGGCCCTCATCGGGCCTTCCGGCTGCGGAAAGTCGTCCTTCATTCGGACATTGAACCGGTTGCATGAACTTATTCCCGGGGCGGCTCTTGCGGGTGAGGTGCTCTATAAAGGTCAGGACATTTATCGAGCGGAAGTTGATCCAGTTTATATCCGCTTATCCATTGGCATGGTGTTTCAAAAGCCTAACCCATTTCCATCGATGACAATCAGGGGCAACGTTCTCTCTGGTCTCAAGCTCTCCGGCCTCAAACGTTCCGATCATGATGCTCTGGTTGAGGAAACTCTGACATCTGCGGGATTGTGGAAGGAAGTCAAAGACCGACTCAACTCCCATGCAGGAGATCTTTCCGGTGGTCAACAGCAACGGCTGGTGATTGCGCGGGCTCTTGCCGTAAACCCAGATGTGCTTCTCATGGATGAGCCTTGCTCTGCTCTGGATCCGGCGTCGACCCTGAAAATCGAAGAGACAATTCGTGAGTTGTCCAAAAAGATCACGATCATCATAGTGACCCATAACATGCAACAGGCCGTTCGGGTTTCAGACCACACGGCATTTTTCCTTGCCGAGGAAAATGCGCCAGGCTGCGTTGTGGAGCAGGGGCCAACAACTGAGGTCTTTGGGAACCCACGTGACCAAAGAACACTTGATTACGTAAACGGTCGTTTCGGTTAACAGTTGGTGCTAATGGTGTTTGAGTACATGAACTGTTCATCCAAATGTGGGTCATTAGAAAAGTAAGCGATGAAAAATGGTCACTTTCAACCTCTAGTTTGTAACTGCAATCAAGTCAATCAATCCCAATGAAGGAGACACAGTGCGGAGAATAATGGCACTCGCAGGAAGCATCGCCGGCATTACGGCGCTTGCCGCTTCAACACTCGTAGTTGCTGTTCCAGCAAATGCGGCTGAGACAGTCAGTGGTGGTGGAGCATCTTTCCCCTACGCATGGATGCAAGCTTGCGCATCGGATTTCAATGCGTCACAAAGCAACTTCACAATCCAATACACCAGTACTGGCTCCGGAACAGGTAAGTCAAACTTTACCAAAGGCGTGTTTGATTACGGACAAACTGACAGTAAGTATTCATCGGGTGAGCCAAGCTTCGGCTGGGAATACATCCCTAACATTGGTGGAGCGGTCACCTTCCCGATCAACCTCAAGGATAAAAAGACCGGACGCACCCTCGGATCGGCGATCCAACTCAAGCAGACGACACTGGCCAAGATCCTTGGCGGGGTTATCACACAGTGGAATGACAAAGAAATCCTCAAGAGCAATGCGCGGATTGCCAAGTCGATCCCAGCAACTCCAATCACTGTGGCTTACCGCTCCGACAACTCGGGCACATCCAATAACACGCTACAGCACCTGAACTCATGGGCCCCGTCGATCTTCGCGAAGGTACAAGATGACTTCTCGACCGCATTCCCCGGGGGGAAACCACCAGCAAGCAGCATCGCCGCGAAGGGCAACGCTGGCGTCATGGCCAGCATTATTGCCAAGGAAGGCGCAATTGGATACGTGGACCTGGGGGATGCCAAGGGTTACCCGGCTGCACGCGTTGAAAATGCATTAGGTGAATTCGTCGCACCCTCGTCGGCGTCTGCAGCAAAGAACCTAGCGAACCAGACGAACATCGGTTCAAATGGGCTGGTCAGCCTGAACTACAACGTGAATAAAAAGGGTGCTTACCCAGTAGCGATCTTCAGCTACTTCCTCGCACGTACTGACGGCAAAGGACCAAACGGTCTGGGCATTCGTCAGTTCGCTGACTACTTGATCCAGAAGTGCGGGCCACAGCGGGCTGCATCGCTGGGCTATGTGCCAGTTGCAGGCAAGGTACTGGAAAAGGCAAAGACGCTCGTTCGACTGGCCAAGTAACGCAAGTACAACTGATTTAAGACCACTTATGGTCCTATGACGATGAATAAGGTGAGGGCAATGAACCGGTCTCGAAATGGACGCTGGGGCATTGCTCTCACTGTCGTATCTTTAGTCAGCACAACGATGGTGCTCAGTGCATGTACGCCACCCATGCCGCCAGATGTGCTGGCGGCCCAACTGGAAAACCAAATCACATGTCGAAATGGCAGCCAAGATGTTGCGGTACCGGAAGAGTTTGTCGGTAGTTTCGACATGGTGAGCATGACCCTTACTGGTGTCTGCACCGAGCAATCAATCACCGAGGTCGGTGCCGATACTGCGGCAAGTGTCGTAGTTACCTCGACGGCTCCCTCAGCTGCTGAGCTGGCAACTATCCAAAGTCGGTGCTCCGGGGAAGTAGTCACGGTCCCGGTGTTTGCCTATGGGGTAACACTCTCCTACAACATTATTGGTCTTGACGGATTGATTCTTACCCCAGAAGTCATTGGAGCAATTTTGTCCGGCTCGATCACATTGTGGGATGACCCAGCCATTGCTGAACTTAACTCAGGATATGACCTGACGGGTCTGCCGGAGATTGTCGTAATGAGCGTTGAAGGTGGAACCGGATCGGTCGAGGCAATGACAACCTATATTTCGAATGAGGCCCCGGAGTCTTGGAGCGCTGGAGTAACCAAAGTCCTCCAAGTGGGCGAGAAATTTTCCACTGAACTAGATGTGATTAATGAAATGTTTGCAATTGAGGGAACCGTCGCAGTTCTGCCCATTGTGCAATCGATCAATAACATGATTCCTATGGCGGCAGCGCAAGTTCAGGGAGAGGTAATCAACCCGGACGACACGCAACTGCAGAAAGTTGGGTCGGGCTCAATGGAAGTTTCGGTTGGACCTAATTCTCTGGTCGCAACTGCGGCTACGGGTGGGGTCCCGTTCGAAGGAAATTTCGATATCGCGGCATCAAAAATTGTGTTAGCAGAGGGACAACCGCTTATTGGATGGCCAATTATGGCCACGGCGCACGTGATGGCGTGCAATACACCAGAGGATCAATTGCCACTGTCAACGGTTCAATTCTTGGAGCGACTTTCAGGGCAAGGCTCATTTGAAACTTACGGACTAACGCCGCTTCCTGAACCGATTCGGATTCAAACTTTTGCACCCCTTCAGGTCACACTCAGCGAAACGGTCGCACCCAGTGAGAGTGCGACCGAGTAGGGCAAGGCTCATTTGAAACTTACGGACTAACGCCGCTTCCTGAACCGATTCGGATTCAAACTTTTGCACCCCTTCAGGTCACACTCAGCGAAACGGTCGCACCCAGTGAGAGTGCGACCGAGTAGCTGGTTTGCTTTTGCTTTTGCTTAGATGAAGAGGAGTTGTGCCCCATCGGTCATCTCGATGAAGTCGCTTGCGTTGATGATCGCTTCAACCCCTTCGTAGAGATCCTCTTTACCAAGATGATTCATATCAGCACTGAGCTGGCATGCCCAAATCTTGGCACCGGAGTTTTTGAGTAAATCAAGAAAGTCCCTTACTTCGGGTACATCAAGTTCGGCCAGAGACTTCTTGAGGGAATGGGTGGCAAAAGTGGTTACACCAGGCAGTGGACTTAGCGCTGCTGGCATGTGCGTGGCTGGGTTACCGACCGGTGAAAACTTGAGGTGATCCATGGTTTTCTGATTAATGATGTCAAAGCCCCAGAAGGTGAAAAATAGATCAACGGCAACGCCTTCACCGAGGGCCGCGTTGCCCAAAATGAATGCGGGGTAGGCCATGTCAAGTGACCCTTTTGAGCAGATAATTGCGAGTTTTCTGCCGGTATCTTCGTCATCTGCAAAAGAGGGCACAATCATGTCGCTCATACGCAACCAGCTGGCTTCGGTAATCCCGCGATGTAGGACATTTTCTTGGCGGGTTTTTTGGGAAATAGCGCAAACAGGGATTTGGTGTCAACCCCACCGGCCGTGGATACGCGGCGCAGGGTCGGGGTCGCGCCATTGGCCTTAAAATCTTCCCGCAGGAAATTGATTACTTTCCAGTGGTCGTCGGTCAGGTCAACACCGATTACGTGTGCAAGTGCACCCGCAATTGCGGGATCCCACTGATCGTATTCGGTGAGAAAACCTTCTTCGTCTACGGAAACTTCATGTCCTTCAATTACTGTTGTCGGCATTTTCTATCCTTCCTAGTTGAGCGAAATTCCTACTTGGTGGCCTTGGCGAGTTGGGCTTCGTCGAGCATCGTGGTGTCTTTGCCACTGAGACTCATGTGAGCGGGAACGGGCATTTGGTGTCCTGGCATCAAAATATTCCAATACATCCACCGGAAGGCCATTTTCCCCATGTGGTTCACTCGGGTTTTTTTAAGAAGGCTCATGGGGCCCACGATTGGGTAGGGGTACTTTCCAGGAAGTGGCTCAACGTTGTAGTTGAAATCGATTAGCATCGCCTTGCCACCGCCGGTTTCGATAAAGCAGTTAGCGTGACCGTCAAAGCGGTGCGTCATCTCTTTACCGGCGATGTGCTCCATGAAATTTTCAACGAATATGTCAACTTCGAAGTGGGCGACGGATCCGGCTTTTGAAGTTGGGATGTTGTTGGCGTCACCGAGAGCAAATACGTTGCTGTATTTGTTCGAGAGTTGGGTGAATTTGTCAACGGGAACCAGGTTAAGTTCGTTACCCAGGCCGGAGCGTGTGAGAAAATCTTGACCCATGTTCACGGGAATACTGACCAATAGATCAAAGGGAATTCGACGTTCGTCAAATGAGACGATCTCGTTGGCATCATTGTCGACCTCCATGAGCATGTAGTCCGGCTCAACCGTGATCGACTTCTCGTCAAGGGTTGCGCCGAATGCTTGGGCCGCAATGGGTTGGGTGAAGGCGGCACCGAGGGGGGTCGCGTAGGTCATAGTGACTTTTTCGCGGATCCCGCGCGACGTAAAGAAGTCATCGGCGAGAAATGCGAATTCCAGCGGAGCTACGGGGCATTTAATGGGCATTTCAACGATATTGATCACAACGTTGCCACCCTCGAAGTGCTTTAGTTTTTCAGCGAGGGCCATGGAACCTTCGTAACTGTAGAACTCGTGTACGGCGTCATTGGACGCGATTGCGGAGGCCAGGCCATCAGTTTGGTCGGGGCGAGGGCCGACCCCCGTTGCAATGATCAAGTAGTCGTACTCAAATTCGGTACCGTTTTCTAGCAAGACTTTATTCGCCTCGCCATCAATGCGATCGACTTCGCCGAGGATGAGGTCAACGTTTTTATTCAAAGCGTCTCGACGGGATCGCGTTACTTGGTCGGGGGCGTAGGTCCCAAAGGGCATGAATAAGAAGCCGGGCTGGTACCTGTGATTGTCATCGCGGTCGATGACCGTGACTTTCCAATCCTTGAGCTGGTGAGCGAGGCGATTCGCGGACATAGTGCCGGCGGTTCCCCCGCCGAGAACTAGGAGTTTTTTCATATCTCCAAGTTAGCCCGGAAAAACAGTCAGGTGTGCTGCCAAGAGACAGCACTTTTAGGGTCAAAGGTCCCATATAACCCTAGTGGGATTTTGCGCGCTCCCAGGAGCGGTGGATCTCGTCTTCGGCCTCTTTGCGGCCGGTCCAGGTGGCACCTTCGACCGATTTCCCCGGCTCGAGATCCTTGTAGACCTCAAAGAAGTGTTGGATTTCAAGGCGATCAAACTCGGCAACATGATGAATATCGCGTAGATGTTCCATGCGGGGGTCACCAGCGGGAACGCACAGCAGCTTGTCGTCACCGCCGGCTTCATCGGTCATGCGGAACATGCCCACGGTCCGGCAGGAAATTACAACACCGGGGAAGGTGGGCTCTTGCACGATCACCAGGGCGTCGAGTGGATCGCCATCAAGGCCCAAGGTGTCGTCAATAAAACCGTAGTCGTGGGGGTAGCGGGTTGAGGTGAAGAGCATTCGGTCCAGGCGAATACGTCCACTTGTGTGGTCGACCTCGTATTTATTGCGGCTTCCGCCGGGAATTTCAATCGTGACGTCAAATACGAGGGGATCCATGGGTGCAGAGTAGCCGGGCAGTGCCAATTAGGGGAGTGGTGGTGACTTACAGTAGGACTGATGCAGATCCATTGGACGTTTTCGGCGCGGAGCCTTGGCGTGGCAGCAGGTTCACTCGGCTTGGCTTGTGGCCTTCTCGTGGCACCGGCCTCGGTTTCGGCCGCCCCACCCACTGGCCCCATTCCCAGCGTGTATCGACCTTTGAGCAGTAGTGCTCCCGCACCCAGCATCACCGGTCTTGATCGCTCAATCGGAAGACTCACCCGAAGCGCATCATTGGGCAGCTTCTCCATGCTTGTGGTTGACCCGGTGAGCGAGAAACCCGTGTTCAGCGATCAAGTGAACAAAGCCCGAACCCCGGCATCGGTGAGTAAGTTGTTGACCGCCGCGGCCGCACTCAGTGCACTCGGTCCCGATACCCGGCTCGCAACCCGCGCCACACTCGCCGGATCCGACCTTTACCTGGTCGGAGGTGGAGACCCACGTCTGCGTAAAGCTAAAGGTGAGAACTCCCTTAAGGCATTAGCGCTGGATACCATCAGCGCTTTGAAAACGCGAAAAGTGACAAATATCAGACTTTTTTTCGATGACTCCCTATTTACCGGTCCAGCACTTGGGCCGGGCTGGAAATCAAGTTTCCCTAAAGCGGGTATTGCCGGCCCGGTTTCGGCGTTGAGTGTGGGCGGTGGCCGGGTGAGCCCTGGGTCGGTGGCCCGAGTATCGAATCCAGCAAAACAAGCTGGCCGACTTTTTGCCAAGCGGCTGAAAAAAGCTGGAATCGGGGTCTCACAAGTAAGGCGCGGTCAGGCCCCGAGTCGCTCCATCCAACTTGCTTCGGTTTCTTCAGAGCCGGTCCGCACAATCGTCGAAGAGATGTTGCGTGAATCAGACAATGACGTGGCCGAAGTGCTGGCCCATCTCGTGGGCAAGAAGACTGTCGGCGAAGGCAATTTCTCCGGGGGCGCTCGCGGAACCAAACTGGTACTGGGTCGGAACGGTATCTCAACTGCAAAATTGAAATTGTTTGATGGCAGTGGACTATCGCGGCAAAACAAAATTACGAGCACCACGGTTGCTCAGGTCCTCACTGAAATGGTCCGTGGAGACGAACCGCAATGGTCCACAATTGCGACTGGGCTTCCCGTGGCCGGACGCACCGGGACCCTTGATTCCCGGTTTGATACCAAAAAAACCAGGGTCGGGGCGGGCGTGGTTCGTGCCAAGACGGGTTCGCTTACCGGAGTTTCGGCTTTAGCTGGAACAGTCTTAGATAAAAGTGGTCGGCTACTTGTTTTTGTAATGATGGGCAACAAGGTCGGATCAATTACTAGCGCTCGAAACTCGATGGATCTGATTGCGGCCAAACTCGCTAGGTGCGGATGCCAGTGACTGCGATTCCACATTTAGAGCTAATTCGCCGGGCATCGCGGCGTACCATGCCGAAGGGTCCCGTGGTCAGTGCCGTTCACGCAGCCGCGAGTGTTGCTTCGCTGCGTGAACTCGCCCAGGTGGCAACAAGGGAAATCACCGCCGTCTCACTGCTTGAGGCGCCGGCAACCCACGAAACTGTCATCGTGGATCGAGCCGGCTGGGTCACATCCAATCTCCATGCGCTAGGTGTTATCACCGAGATCGCCATGGAGGACACAGAAGATGAAAAAGACGGCAACCCATTGGGCGATCGAGCCGGAGCCATTCAAACTGGGCTTGCATTGGGTTGGGCATCGGGGAAAGTCTTGGGTCAATACGAAGCGCTTGTTAATCCAGGGCGGCTACTGCTCGTTGCGCCAAACATTGTGCAGGTCGCTCAATCCCTAGATGTCGATGAACGCGATTTTCAATTATGGGTGTGCTTGCATGAAGAAACCCACCGGCTGCAATTTGGCGCTGTCCCTTGGATGCAAGAACACTTTATTGGACTCATCAAGGAAATGGTTGGTGCTGAAAAGCTGCCCGGAATTTCCTATCCTTGGCGAATTATTCGCGTCATTAATTCGCTGATCAGAGCTGACGACTCAAGTGTGATTGAACTAGTTCAAAGCGATGATCAAGTGCGGATCTACCGAAAGATCGTTGCGTTATTGACTCTGCTGGAAGGCCACGCCGATTTTGTCATGGATCAAGGTGGACCCGACCTTGTTCCGAGTGTCGCCGAAATCCGCCAAAAATTTGAAGTCCACCGTGACTCGAATAAGAAGCTCGCATCTCGTCTACTCGGGATGGATGAAAAACTGATGCAGTACCGAAAAGGTGAAGTATTTGTCAGAAGCTGTGTCGCCGAAATGGGAATTGCGGATTTCAACGTTGTGTGGGCCGCACCCCAAAACTTGCCGGATATGTCCGAGATTGAAAACCCAGCTGCCTGGCGCACCCGGATACTCACGCATCATGCGTAGGAGCGCTTCCCAAACGGTGGTATCCATGCGCAATAGCGTCGAAGGTTGCCTGGCGCCTGATACGGATTCAATAGTTGTCGGCCTTTCGGGAGGGCCGGACTCGTTGGTGCTCACAGCTATTGCAGTGTGGGTTGGCGTGCGGTCTGGCTTTACAGTGCATGCGGTTGTTGTCGACCACGGGCTCCAAGAAGACTCACAACAGATTGCCAGTAATGCGGTCATTGCCGCCAACACTCTTGGCGTAACCTCGGTCGAGATTAGACACGTTGTAGTGGGGTCAGATGGCGGCCTGGAAATGGCGGCTCGAACCGCGCGTCGAGCCGCCCTAATAGATGCGGCGGGTGCTCGCCCAATTCTCCTCGGGCATACAGCTAATGACCAAGCCGAAACGGTATTGCTGCGACTACTACGCGGCTCCGGCGCACATAGCCTTTCCGCCATGTCCGCCTGCTCCCCTCCGTGGCACCGCCCATTTCTGGCGCATCCGCGAAGCGATATTACAGTGGCAGTTTCTGAACTTTTGGCACCAGCTGGGATTACACCATGGCAGGACCCACATAATTTTGATCAAGCTTTTTCTCGCGTCAAAATGCGCAAACATCTTGACGTTCTGACCGCAGATTTCGGACCGTCGATTGTCACTGGGTTGGTACGAAGTGCGGACATGCTGCGGGTCGACGACCAAGCACTTGATCAGGTTGCAGCCCTACACTTCCAAGGCGCTGTAATTTCACCCGTTGAGACCAGCATGACCATTGAAGAATTGGAGGTCGTGCCGGCCGCGATTCGCACAAGATTGATTAAGATGCTTTTTGACCAACTGGCGGCAGGAACCCGCGAAAATTCTCCGCTCACCCACCAGCACGTCATGACGATTGACGCACTTGTCTCACGCTGGTCAGGTCAAGGTGAGATTGCTTTGCCATTGGGTGTGAGCGCCCAGAGGGAATATGGAAGGCTAACCCTCAAGCGGGGAAACTAGAGGAGAGATGCATGGATTCAAGGCACGTTGAAGGGCAGCTTGCGCATGTACTTCTCACCGAGGAGGAATTACACAATCGGATCGCCGAGTTAGCACTGCAAATTGCTGCTGATTACCCAGAGGGCGAGGATCTGCTTCTGGTTGGCGTTCTCAAAGGTGCGGTGATGGTGATGGCTGATCTGGCGCGAGCGTTGCCGCGTCAAGCCCAAATGGATTGGATGGCGGTCTCTTCTTATGGCTCGGGAACAATGTCCAGTGGCGTTGTTCGAATCCTAAAGGACCTCGATACCGACATTGTCGGACGCAATGTTCTGGTAGTCGAAGATATCCTTGACTCCGGTCTGACATTAAGTTGGTTGCTCAAGAATCTCGGTTCGCGAAAGCCGAAGTCAATTGAGGTATTCACCCTGTTGCGCAAGCCAGAGGGCATGAAAATGAAAGTTGACGCTAAATATGTTGGCTTTGATATTCCCAATGAATTCGTAGTGGGCTACGGGCTCGACTACGACCAAAATTATCGCAATCTGCGATCAATTGGCACGTTAGCCCCGCACATCTACGAGTCCTGATTGCATTCGGAACCGGTCGGCACGAAGAGTCCTTGGTGAGAGCGTTATTGAACCGGCCTTTTCGCCTAAGGCATAACCCTTGGTGCAGCGCGCTGACGGTGCAAAAGACGTAGTACCGTGGCGAGGTGGATCTCAAGCGGATTTTTCGTGGACCAATATTTTGGATTGCACTCGCGGTCATTTTCGTCCTGGTTGGTTCAACCCTGATTTCAGGGGTTGGCGCACCCGAGGAAGTCGACACCAGTGTCGCAATTTCGCAGATTCAGAGCGGTAGCGTTGATACCGCAACGATCACCGATCGGGATCAAGTACTTGAACTGGTTCTTAAAAATGGTGACACAGTTCGAGCGACCTACGTAACCGGTCAAGGTGTGGTCCTGCAGGAGTTATTGCAAGTGAGGGCAGATTCTGGTGCCCTCCCCGGGGGTTACAACGTAGTTGTTCCATCTGAAAATATTCTTTTCACCCTGCTCGTCTCCTTAATTCCATTCATCTTGCTTGTCCTCATCATGGTTTTCATTTTCTCGAAAATGCAGGGAGGCGGTTCCCGACTCATGCAATTTGGCAAATCAAAAGCCAAATTGGTATCAAAGGA
>FLOH01000625.1_pt1 | contig 69484 bp, 61 predicted proteins | sample 756751 | NCBI WGS metagenome assembly FLOH01 (sample SAMEA4026879, study PRJEB14308) | marine metagenome | biome: coastal water; material: water | depth 74 m
TTGAGCGATGGCATGGCTTTGAAGTCGAAGCTGTCGAGGCTTTTAACAGCGGGGAACTTGGCCAGCCTGATCCGCCTTTCAACCATGCGACGTTCCCTGTCGATTAGCTCGAGTTCAGCCAACCGAATGAGATAGCGCACATGATCGACACCCTCGGCGGCACACTGTTGGGCCAACTTATCGTATTCCCTGAGGAAGGTGGGCAGCCTGAGGGCTTTCAGGTGATGGGCCAATAAAAGCTGCGACGTATCGGTCATGATGGCGCTCCTGCCAGTAAGTTCATATAACTGGCCGCCGATGTGGTCGCCACCTGAGCCCGGGGCAGATAAGGGTAGATATCCAGGTTAAGTTTGGGCGGACGCCGCTCGATGCGACACAGCAGAAGATGTTTAACGGCATCAAAGCTGATCGCGCTCAGATCCAGGGCATCCCTGATTGCGCCGTGAAGATCATTGATCTCGAAGGTCTCAAGGAGCCTCAGGACCTGCACGTATTCCCGTTTGCCCGGCTTACCCATACGGGCTTCAAGGAGGCGGCGCAGGGTTGCGAACACATCCGGCAGATCCCAGCCCACCAACGGTGCGGCCTGGTCCAGGGCACCGACCTTCTTCTCCAGCAAAGGCAGATAATGAATCGGGTTGAAGATCAGATCCTCACGGTCGTAGGAACGGAGGTGACGGGCGATCTCCTCACTGCCACAGCCAATGATGACCTCATGGACATAGCCACGGATCCAGACCTCTTGGTAGCCAAAGGCGACGGGAACTGAGTAATCATTCTTCCGATACCGCACCAGGGACAGGGAACTGACCCGCGTGGCTTGTTTGTCACAGGCATCAAACGGGGTTGGCGGTAAGTCTGCCAGGACCTCATGATCAAGGACAAGCCGCGCACCGATACTCTCACGGTGGCCGCGTAAAACATCACGCTGTCGATTGCGGCACTGCTCTTCCAGGTGAGCATTGAAGGCCTCCCAACTCTCGAACCGGGGGATCGGCACCATGAAGTTGCGTCGGGCAAAACCGACGATGCCTTCCACATTGCCTTTGTCGTTCCCCTTGCCGGGTCGGCCATAACGATCCTCAAACAGATAATGAGACTGCAGGCCACTGAACGCCCGCGTCCGTTGTCGTGTACCATCGGGCAATATCCGCGCGACCAGAACCTTGTCGTTGTCATACAGGATTGACTTGGGAATACCGCCGAAGAAGCTGAAGGCTTTGTTGTGGCCGTCCAGCCAAGCCTCCGTTGTCGCTGCGGGATAAGCAGAAACGAAACAGGCATCGCTTTGCGGAAAGCTCATGACAAAATAATGGGCCCGGTACTGAATACCGCCGATGACCACATCAGCCTCGCCAAAATCTGCCTGGGCATCTCCCGGGGAATGGCTTAGCGGTACGAACATCTCACGCTGACGTTGCCGGGCAGCAAAAATGTAATCCTTCACGATGGTGACACCACCGGCAAAACCATACTCATCACGAAGACGCTCAAAGATCCGCTTCGAAGTATGACGCTGCTTCTTCAGGCGTTTGGTGTCGTCCTCAAGGATTTGGTCGATAATGCCGACAAACGGATCAAGCTTGGGCCGGTTCGGTGCCTTCTTGCGGCGATATCCAGGTGGGGTCGAGAACGCCAACATCTTGTCAACCGTGCGCCGGTCAATGCCGAACATCCGTGCCGCTTCGCGGCGGCTCATACCTTGAATCTTTACCGCATAACGTACGCGCCCGTAGAGTTCCACTTGCTTCATCCCCGCCCTCCGCAAAAGCAGAAAGCTTACCACTGGCGGATTATTACTCCGGCCAACAACCAGGCAATCTGGCCGCTTCAGTGGTGGATTATTGCTCCGGCGGTCTCAGCGCGCTACCGGCGCTCGACGCTTTGGAACCCGCTGCCCGAGGGCGAGACCGCCGAGACCTTACATCAATTCCTGATCACCATGCCGCACGGCAAGGAACCTCATGGCGAAATTTTTCATTACCTTTCACCGAATTCGGACCTGCTTGGCTGGATCATCGAGCGCGCCTCGGGGATGCCCTACACCGACGCTCTGTCGCAATACATCTGGCAACCGATGGGAGCAGAAGCCGCGGCACAGATCACGGTCGACGCCGAAGGCACGCCGCGCACCGGCGGCGGGCTGTGTGTCCGCCTCCGCGATCTGGCGCGTCTGGGTGAATTGATGCGGCTTGGCGGCACCGTCAATGGCCGCCGCGTCCTGCCTGCCGCGTGGGTGGACGATATCACCCGGGGTGGCGACGCCGGGCCTTGGCGAAAAGGTGGGATGAAAGCTACTTTCCCTGAAGGCCGCTACCGGACAAAGTGGTACCAGACGGGAAATTCGACGGGTGCGTTCTGTGCCATCGGCATCCACGGTCAATGGCTGTGGGTCGATCCGGTTCGGGAAGTGGTCATCGCCCGGGTGGCCGCCCAACCGGACCCCGTTGATGATCCAGCCGACTTCAGTTTAATCCGGGCCTACGAGGCTATTGCTGCAGCCCTTTAATTGGGAAACGCATACACGTGGAATAGCTTAGGCAAAACACCAAACCATTGTGGCCCCATTGACGTATTGAGCAACTATCGCGAGGCAACCATGCGGACCGTTTACACAGCAGATCATCGTCTTCGAGATTCCAAAACCGAACTTTATCACGGCGCTTTAGTACCGCCGTTTGAATGCCCGGAACGCGCCGAAATCATTCTGGCGCGCATAAACGAGGTCAAGCTGGGCGACGTTTCAGGGCAAAAAGATTACGGGTTGGATCCGGTACTGCGCACGCATGATAAGGGGCTCGTAGACTTTCTGGCCAGTTGTTGGGATGAATGGCAGGCTGCCGGGTACGGTGGCGAGGCCATCACCTCCGTATGGCCGACCCGAACCATGCGCGGGGATCGTATCCCTACAGAAATTGAGGGAAAGCTCGGGTATTACGCTCTTGCTTCGGAAACTTCTATCTCGGGCGGCACCTGGGAAGCGGCCTTGGCCAGTAAGAATGTAGCCCTGACGGCAACGGATATGGTTCTAGACGGTGAAAGGGCAGCCTTCGCCCTTTGTCGTCCACCAGGTCATCATGCGGCCATTGATCAGTTCGGGGGGTATTGCTTTTTGAATAATGCCGCCATAGCCGCGCAGTACGCACTCGACAAGGGAGCCCAGCGCGTCGCAATTATTGATATAGATTTTCATCACGGGAATGGCACACAGCATATATTTTATCAGCGCGACGATGTGTTTTATCTTTCTATCCACGGCGACCCGGCGGAGGCTTTCCCCTATTATCTTGGCTATTCAGATGAGCCTGGAGAAGGGAAGGGCGAAGGGTTTAACAAAAATTACCCGCTACCCCCTGGGTCGGATTATAGCAGCTGGTCCGAGGCATTGGACGATGCGTGTGCACGTATTCATAATTATAGCCCCGATCTTTTGGTGGTTTCACACGGCGTTGATGCTTATGAGAAAGACCCGATCAGCTTTTTCAAAATCCGCAGCGAGGATTTTATCGACTGCGGTGCGCGGCTCAGTCGGCTCAACCTGCCGACGCTTTTTGTGATGGAAGGCGGTTATGCTGTTTCCGAAATCGGAGTAAATACGGTAAATGTGTTAAGTGGCTTCGAAGATTGAGGCTTTGAGAAGGCCATCCTTAGTTGCCTCCATCTCTTGCCCATGATTGAAGGCCCATTGTTATCCATATTGCAGGAGGAGAGCAGCGCTTGAGCCAGAACGAAGAAGAATACGACCACGCTCTAGTCGCTATGCTCGAACTGATATGGGGCGAGGGGTTCCTTTCCCCGGGGGGGCCACAAGCTGTCCGCGAGATCGTCAGCGGGCTCGATTTGGAAGATAAGTTGGTTCTCGACATAGGTTGCGGCCTGGGGGGGCTGGACATAATTTTGGCCAGCGAGTTCGGGGCGCGGGTTATTGGCCTTGACGTGAAGATTGATCTTGTTCGGCGGGCTGTCGAAAAAATTGGAAAATCCGGACTTTCAGATCGTATAACCTTGCAGCATTGCGAGCCCGGCCCCTTGCCACAAGCAGATAATGAAATCGACATTGTATTTGGCAAAGACAGTTGGATACACGTTGAGAATAAGCGGGCGTTCTTCACCGAGGTTTTTCGCGTGCTAAAGCCCGGCGGAATTCTTACCGCTGGGGACTGGATGCGCTCAGCCAAGCCTTACGGCAAGGACATGGAATATTTTTTCGAAATGGAAGGCCTGACGTATCATATGGAGACACTCGAAATTTACGGCGATATTCTCCACCAGTGTGGGTTTGTCAATATTTCACTTGATGATGTTGCCGAGCAATACCGCGCCCAGTCCCATCAGGAATACGCCAACATGAAGGGGCCGCTTAAACAACAAATGGCGGATAGTTTGGGGGAAGAAAAGCAGGCGTATTTTATCGAGAATTGGCGCGCCATGACCGTCGTTCTTGATAGCGGCGAGTTGCGCCCGGCACGCTTTCGCGCACACAAACCGCTTTAGAGGAATCCAGTCACGGAGCAGGATAGCCGGCCCCCAGCGGCCCACTCGAATCTCTTTTATAACTATATAATCAACCGCAGTGTGAGAAGTGCTTTGGAAACATCTGTGCTAATAAATTAAAACAACTGTCGCGTGCTTTAGTTCGTTTAAGTTTTTTTGGGTATAAAAGAAGTTGCAGCCATAGACCGTCAATTATTGCCTCTATGTTTTGCGCTGCTTCAATCGGATCAATATGGCCATACCCGCCAACCTCAACGAGTTCCGCACATAGTCTCTTTATCTCAACGCTACGTTGATCATCATAGGTGCTATGAATTTCCAGATAGGTAGGCCGATGCTTTGCTTGACCCCAAAAGGAAAACCAGACGGCCAGTTTTTTTGGCGAGCAGATGGTTCTTTCAAAATCCGTCTCAAGGATTGCTGCTAATTGCGCGCTGGGATCAGGGTCAGCCTTTGCCATAGCTTCTGACCAGTGATCGAAGTGTTCTCGGGCCAGGTATCCAAGCGTTTTCTCATACAGATCTTCTTTGTTTTTAAAATGAAAGTTTACGATTCCATGCGAAAGGCTTGCGCCTTTTGTAACCGTAGCCATGGTAGTTCCGGAGAATCCTCGCTTTGAAATTGAAACCATCGTCGCATTAATTAATTGCTGGCGGCGCGCCTCCTTGGTTGCGGTTCGATCGCTGTCAAGTTTTCTCTGCGTGCCGTTCTTCATTTTTCTTCCTGAAATGCGATCTGCATATCTCGCTGAAACTGTTTTTGTTGGCGGTACATAATGAATGCTGCAATAGCCACACCGGTAGCGACGACGAGGATTATGATCGTCGCGAGGGCATTGATGTCGGGACGCAAGCCGAGCCGGATACGCGAAAAAATCAGGATTGGCAGCGTGTTAGCGCCGGGCCCGGTGACAAAACTAGCGATCACCAGGTCGTCGAGAGACAGCGTAAACGCGAGCAGCCATCCGGCGACCATGCCGGGCGCCAGGCGCGGCAATGTAATGTCCGTCAGCACTCGGAAAGGTTTGGCGCCGAGATCGAGTGCGGCTTCTTCGAGTGTTTCGCCCATCCCCGTTAAACGTGACTGGATGATGACAGCGACGTAGGCCAGCGAAAAGGTGATATGGGCGATGGTAATAGTCGTAAAACCACGGTCCTCGGGCCAGCCAATCAATTTTTTAAGCGTAATGAACAGCACCAGAAGCGACAGGCCGGTTATCACCTCGGGCATAACCAGGGGCGCGACCAGCATACCGCCGAACAGGGTGCGCCCGCGGAACTTTCCGAAGCGCACCATGGCAAGTCCGGCAAGGGTTCCCAGCAGGGTTGCGAAAGTCGCGTTGACGACGGCAATCTTCAGGCTCAGGACAACCGCGTTCCACACATCTTCGGATTTGAACAAGGACTCATACCAGCGCAGCGACCAGCCACCCCACACCGGCACAATTTTCGAATAGTTGAACGAATAAATGACCAGCATGATCATCGGCACGTAGAGAAATGCCAAACCTGCGCCAAGCATGATAGTCAAAAAGCGGGATCGTCTTCCGTACATGGCGTTACGGTTCCTCCGTGGCTTTGGCCTGGTAGTACTGATAGATAATCATTGGTAAAACCAGCAGGAAGAGCAGCACGATGGCGACGGCTGAAGCGGTCGGCCAGTCGACGTTCTGGTGGAATTCGTTGAAAAGAAGGCGCCCGATCATCAACACGTTGCCACCGCCGAGTAAATCCGGGATTACGTACTCACCGGTTGCCGGGATGAAGACGAGTAGGGAGCCGGCGATAATTCCGGGCATGGTCAACGGCAAGGTAATCTTCAGAAATGTGTTTGTCGGCCGCGAGCCCAGATCGGCAGCGGCTTCGTTCAGGGTTGCGTCCAGCTTCTCCATGTTGGCGTAGAGCGGCAGGATCATAAACGGCAGGTACGTATAGACGATGCCGACATAGACCGCGAATTCCGAGTACATTAAACGGATCGGTTCATCGATCAGGCCGAGCCAGATCAGCAGGTTGTTGATATTTCCCTGATCGGCCAACAGGCCCATCCACGCATAAACACGCAGCAAGAACGATGTCCAGAACGGCAGAATGATTGCAAACAGGAGCAGTTTTCTAGTCACTGGACCCGAGCGGATGATCCCATAGGCGATTGGGTATCCGATCAAAAGGCATAAAATAGTCGAGATCGATGAAATCTTGAGTGAGTTGATATAGGTCTTCACATAGAGGTCATCTTCAAAGATATAGGCAAAGTTGTCGAAGGCCAGGCGAATGGACATCACCCCGTCATCGGTCCATTTGATCATGTCCGTAAAGGGTGGGCTGGCGATCACAAGTTGGGCAACACTGATTTTGGCGACGATGAAGAACGGCAGCAGGAAAAAGAGCAGCAGCCAAACGTAAGGAATAAAGACAACGATGGATCGCCATCCAGATTGCATGCGCCGCATCAATCGCGACAATGCACTCGCATGGTGGGGTGCGACATCGACGGCGGCACTGACAGAACGGTCGGTCATTTATTTAGCAACACCGCGCTTGAGGCGTCCCAGTGAAGGTAAACTTTTTCTTCCCAGGTGATGCGGTGTGTCCTTGTTTTCGGTCTGATCTGATTGGGCGCGGTGACGTCGATAATCCGATCATTTTCAAGCTTAATCTTATAGATTGAGGTATTCCCCAGATAGCCGATATCGTCGACCATGCCGATCGCCTGATTTGGCCCCGGTTCGGTCGGGGGCTCCTTGCTGAGGTGAATTTTTTCGGGCCGGATTGCGACCCAAACCCGGTTGCCCTCCCTAACCGATTGACCGTGATCGATATAAATCTCGCCAAGGTCGGTCATGACCCTGACATGGTCCGGGCCGTCCTCGACAACCCGGCCTTCGAACATATTTGCAGAGCCGATGAAACCGGCGACAAAGCGTGTTTCCGGGAATTCGTAAATCTCTGTTGGTGTCCCGATCTGCACAAACTCACCCTCATCCATCACGGCAATCCGGGAAGAAAGGGTCATCGCCTCTTCCTGATCGTGGGTGACGACGATAAAGGTAATGCCCACCTTTTCCTGAATGTTCATGAGTTCGAACTGGGTCTGTTCGCGCAGTTTCTTATCGAGGGCTGCTAGCGGCTCGTCGAGCAGCAGGACTTTTGGTTGCTTGACCAGGGCGCGGGCAAGCGCCACGCGCTGTTTCTGGCCGCCTGAAAGTTGATGGGGTTTACGCTTGTGGTAATCCTGCAATTCGACCAGCTTGAGAATATCATCGACCCGCTCGGCGACCTGGGCGGCTGGAATTTTGTCCTGCTTCAGGCCGAAAGCTACATTTTTTTCGACCGTCATATGCGGGAAAAGCGCATAGCTTTGGAACATCATGTTGGTTGGTCGCTCGTACGGCGGCACGTTGGACATATCAATTCCGTCGATGCTGATGGTCCCGGTTGATGTGGTTTCGAATCCGGACAGCATTCTGAGCAGGGTGCTTTTGCCACAACCCGACCCGCCCAACAGGCAAAACAGTTCGCCTTGGAAGATGTCGAGGTCGACGTTGTTGACCGCAGTAAAATCGCCGAACTTCTTGGTAACGCCCCTGATTTTGATCAGAGGCTCAGCGCCCTGATCAAGCCAAGGGGTGTCGCTGGATGCCGGATCACCGGTCATGGCGGGCCTCGTCTGTGTGAAACTGCTGTAAAGGCGACGACGACGGCATCCGCTCAGGAATGCCGTCGTCGAAGACTAGTATCGTCTAGTTGCCGGCCTTGAAGTCGGTCCAAGTCCGGGTCCTGATCTTTTCGATTTTCGGAGGAAGCGGATTCAGGGTGTACATATTGGCAACCTGTTTCGCGGTCGGGTATGCGGCCGAACTGGAGGTCACGGCTTCATCGACCATAGGTTTCGCCGTTTTGTTCGCTGTCGCATACCAGGTGAAGTTGCTGTCGGCGGCCGCAACTTCCGGGCGCATCATGTAGTTCAGAAACAGATGCGCTTCCTCGATATTAGTGGCATCGGCCGGAATGACCCAGCCGTCAACCCATAGGTTGGACTTGCCCTTCCCTTCCGCCATAAAGAAGTCGAGCACGACGCCGGTGTTGGCTTCCTCGGCTCCTGACATGGCGAGCAGGCCGTCCGGCCCCCATGTCAAAGAGACACAGAACTCTTTCTGCGGCATCTTCTGGTAAGCATAGTTGTCGAACGTCTTGATGTAAGGGCGGATCTCGGCCAGCATTTCGCCAACTTTCTTATAGTCGCCAGGATTGGTCGAATCCGGCGGCAGGTCAAGGTAAGCCAACGCAAGCGGGATGATGTCGGTCGGCGAATCAAGGAACGACACACCGCACTTTCCGATTTCCTTCATGTGTTCCGGCTTGAAGACCATGTCCATGGAGCCGATTGGTGCTTTTGGATAGGTCTCCAGAACCAAGGCCTTGTTGTAAGTCACGCCTTGGGTGCCCCACATGAATGGGACGATATACTTATTGCCCGGATCCCATTTGGCGTCCAATTGGGACATCAAAGAAGGTTCTATGTGACTGAAATTGCCGAGTTTCGATTTGTCGAGCGGTCGCAGGATGCCGCCAGGTGGAATCAGGCGGGCAATCGCTGACGAAGCGTGCGAGACCACATCGTAACCGCTGTCACCTGCCAACAGTTTAGCATCGATCGCTTCGACCGATTCGTAAGTATCGTAAATGACTTTGATGCCGTATTCTTTCTCGAAATTAGCGATGGTTTCCTCGCCAATATATTCCGCCCAGTTGGTGACTTTCAGCACTCTTTCCTGTGCCAACGCCTGTCCGGTCATCAAAACGCCGACGGCGACGCCGGCAGCAAGCGCCTTGTAAAGGCCAAGGCCGCCAAAATAGCGGTGTCGCATTTGTTTGATCGTGTCCTTGAAGCACATCATATTTTTTCTCCCTGTTGATGTTTCTGTGCGTTCTAGCCACCCCTTATTGCCGGGGTGGCGGCTTACGTTAGTCACTCCTTAAACAAACCAAGGGGGGCGAGGTAAGTATTCAATGCATGATTAAAATTACTGTGATTATTTAAACCTGCACTAAAGGATATTGTCCACGAAATCCCAACAGCCGAGTAATATGATCATTTGAGAATCTGTTGAGCGGTTGAGCGTCAGTTCAACCAGCTGCTTCGTGCTTTGGAGTACCCCCCTTCGAAGTAATTATTGGATCAGATGATAATGACTTGATTCATTTCTGGCAATATCTACAATGAATTATGGTCAATTATTGGCTGAACATTCAATCAAAAACCGGATTTACCGGGCTATTGTGGGCGGCATAAAGAGCACCAAATGAAGGTCTACGACGCAATTGTCATTGGCGCTGGTCATAATGGGCTGACCACGGCGGCCTATCTGGCCAAGGCCGGCATGGACGTCATTGTCCTGGAGCGCCAGCCCTATATCGGCGGCGCTACCGTCAGCCGCGAGCTTTATCCCGGCTTCACCTATTCCAACTGTTCCTATGTTTGCAGCCTGATGCGCCCGGAAATCATGCGCGACCTGGAACTGCCCCGCCATGGATTGCAGGTGATTCCCTACGAAGGCGGCGTCACCATGATGCGCAATGGCGATTATTTTGCCACCTACCCCAACCATGACCAGAACCGCCGCGAAATTGCCCGGCATTCGGCTCATGATGCGGAAGCTTATGACTACTTTGGCGCAGAAACCTTACGGCAGTGCCGGTTCATCAAAAAAATGCTGCTGACCACGCCGCCAGACCCCACGTCGTTCAAGCCCCGCGATCTTTTTGGCTTGCTTGATATCGCCCGCCGGTTCCATGGCCTGGGCGAGGAATGGATGTATGACACCATCCGCTTCTGGACCATGAGCTGCGCCGATTTCCTGGATCAATATTTTGAATCAGAGGTCGTCAAAGGACATCTGGCCGGAACCTCGATCATTGGTACCGCGCTGGGGCCTTATTCGCCAGGCAGCGCCTATGTTTTGCTCCACCATTATATGGGCGAGGTGGACGGCTCCATCGGTTCCTGGGGCTATGCCCGTGGCGGCATGGGCGCCGTGTCCGGGTCATTGGCAAATTCGTTCCAATCTTATGGTGGGGAAATTCGCACCGCGGCGGAAGTGGAACAGATCATCGTCAAGAACAACCGCGCGGTCGGTGTGGCGCTCAGCGGGGGAGAAGAAGTCCTTGGCAAGATGGTCATTTCCAACATGGACGTCAAACGCACGTTCGATAAATCCATGGACCCGGCGGACCTTCCCGAAGATTTCCTGCACCGGGTGCGCAATTTCAAGATTCGGGGCTCATCGGGGAAACTCAACATAGCCCTCGACGGTCTGCCTGACTTCCCATCCATTCCCGACGGCTGCCGGGGGCGCACCGGCGACATGCACGTCAGCGACAGCATGGAGTATCTGGAGCGCGGATACGATGATTGGAAAGACGGCACTTGGTCGCGCGAGCCTTACATCGACATGATGATCCCCAGCCTGACTGACCCCACCATGGCGCCGCCGGGCAAGCACTACATGTCGGTGTTCGTGCAGTACGTGCCGCCGTATCTGGCCGACGGCCAATGGAATGATGAAAAGCGCGCCGCCTTCGGTAAGACGGTGATTGATAAAATTGCCGAGTACAGCCCGAACTTCAAGGACCTGATTCTTCACGCTGAAGTGCGCACCCCATGGGATATTGAAAACGAAACCGGGTTGACAGAGGGTAATATTTTCCAGGGCGAATTAACCATGGACCAACTTATGTTCAACCGACCGGTCCCTGGTTATGCCCAATACCGCGCGCCGGTGAAGAACCTTTATATGTGCGGGTCCAGCACTCATCCCGGTGGCGGTGTGATGGGGGCGCCGGGTGCTAATGCCGCGCGGGAAATTCTCCTGGATATGAGGATCAAAACATGACCCCGGCGGCCAACAGGTACGATGCCATCATTATCGGCGGCGGGCATAACGGCCTCGTTTGCGCAGCTTATCTGGGCAGCGCCGGGCAGCGCGTGCTGGTGTTGGAAGCCGCCGCTGCGCCGGGCGGTGCTGCGGCGAACGTCGAGTTTTCACCCGGCTTCACGGTTTCCGGCTGTGCGCATATTCTCAATATTCTTGACCCGAAGGTTTCCCGCGACCTGAACCTCGCCAGTCATGGATTGAAATTATCTTTGCCCAACTTGAAAACAATTGCTCTGGCAGAAGATGGCAGGCACATCACCTTTGATGGCGCTCTCGCCACCAATGATTCTCTTCAGGTATATTCGAAAACCGATAAGGCCAACCTGGCCGATCTCCGACGCCTTCTTTTGCGTATCGGGAAATTGCTGAAAGATTTTTACGGCACCGTGCCACCCAGGCTGGGCACCGAATCCTGGTCCGACCGCATCGCTCTGGCCAAGCTGGGGTGGGCGATCAGGCGTCTGGGGCGAAATGACATGCGTGAGATGCTTCGCATCGCCGGTTGCAATATCGCCGATGTGCTCAATGACGAACTGGAATCGGATCTTCTGAAGGGCGCCATCGGCTTCGATGCCGTGCTCGGTACCGAGCTTGGGCCACGCTCTCCCAACAGCGTCTTTAGCCTGCTTCATCGCCTGACGGGCGAAGCCAACGGCATTCCGGGGGCGCTGGCCCTGCCCGAAGGCGGTATGGGTGCCGTGACCCGGGCCATGGCCGCCGCCGCCGAGGCCGCCGGGGCGGACATCCGCACCGGATCACCGGTGGCAAGAATACTGGTTGAAAATGACCGGGCCATGGGGGTGGCGCTTGAAACGGGCGAGGTTATTCACGCGGATATTGTGGTGTCCAACGCCGATCCCAAGACCACATACCTGAAACTGCTGGGCCCCCAATATCTTGATACGGGATTTGTCCGCAGGGTAAAAAACATTCGCACCCGGGGAACCGCGGCCAAATTGCATCTGGCGCTTGACGGGCTGCCTGAATTCACCGGTCTTGATGCAAAAGAACTTGGCCAAAGGCTGCTTATTGCCCCCAGTCTGGATTATGTGGAGCGAGCCTTCAATCATTGTAAATACGGAGAATATTCCACCGCCCCGGCCATCGAAATGATCATTCCAACGGTCAATGATGCGGCCCTTGCGCCGCAGGGAAAACACATATTGTCTGCGGTCGTACAGTATGCGCCCTATGAATTGAAGGGCGGCTGGGAGAACGCCCGAGATGAATTTATCGACACCGCAATCAAAACCATTTCCGCCTATGCCCCTGGCCTGGAAGGCAGGATTATTGCCCGTGAATTATTGACTCCACGGGACATTGAAGAAAAATACCGGATGCCCGGTGGCCATTGGCACCATGGAGAACTGGCCCTCGATCAACTGTACATGATGCGCCCGGTTCCCGGCGCCGCCCAGTACGCGGCCCCGCTTCCCGGTTTGTATACATGCGGCGCAGGCGGTCACCCGGGTGGCGGCGTTATGGGTATAGCAGGCAAGAATGCCGCCGACCGGATACTGAAAGACGGGAAAAGCCGATGACCCCCGAACCCTATGAAGCACAACTCCTTGAAACGCCATTTCATGCGCGAACATCTTCCCTCTGCAGCACCAGGCAGTGGGGGAATTGGTCGGGATTTGCCTCGGTCAATGCTTATACCAGCGTAGATATGGAATATTTTGCCGCCCGCAGCACGGCGGCCTTGTTCGACATATCGCCCATGACCAAGTACGCCATTACCGGATCGGACGCGGCAAGTTATCTGAACCGGCTGCTAACCCGCAATATGGAAAAAGTGAAACCGGGGCGCGTCGTCTACGCCGTCTGGTGCAATGATGCTGGCATGGTCATCGACGACGGCACGGTTTTCTGCCTGGGTGAAAACGATTATCGGCTCTGTTCCCAGGAACGGCATCTGCCCTGGCTTCTTGATTCCGCCATTGGATATAATGTGGAGATCAAGGATATCACCAGTGGCATTGCCGCCTTGGCGGTTCAGGGGCCAACCTCGTCGGCAGTACTAAAAGCCATGGGCTTGGTCGGGATCGAAAATCTTAAACCTTATTCCTTGACCGAATTTGATCTGGACGGACATTCCCTGATGGTTTCCCGAACTGGGTTCACCGGTGATCTGGGGTATGAATTGTGGATCGACCCGGGTGCGGCCGAACTTCTTTGGGATCGCCTGATGGAAGTGGGCAGCCTTTATGGCCTACGGCCTATGGGATCGGAAGCCTTGGAGATGACGCGCATCGAAGCCGGGTTCATCCAGGCCGGGGTCGAGTTTTTCCCTGGCGATCTGCCGACCCGACCGGACCGGTTGCGGTCACCCTTCGAACTCGGCATGGGATGGCTGGTGGATTTCGACAAAGGCCACTTCATCGGCCGCAGGGCCTTGTTGCAGGAAAAAAAGACCGGTTCTCGCTATGCCTTGGTCGGTCTGGATATTGAAGGCAACAAGCCGGCCCTTCATTCCTTTGTTTATCAGGGCAAGGATACCGAGGTCGGCATTGTCGCTTCGGCCATGTGGTCACCCACCTGCAAGCGCAACATTGCCATTGCCTCTCTGAAGACACCCTACCATAAGGATAATCATGGATTATGGGTTGATGTTTACGTTTACAGAGAATTGAAATGGGAAAGAATCCATGCATCGTGTAAGGTCGTGGACAAGCAATTCTTTAACCCGCCGCGCCGCTGGGCGACGCCGGCCGGGGACCGTTGACCCCCAACGCAACCCACCCTTTAAGGAGACATCATGATTCCCAACATCCCCTTTGATACGGAAGACCTGCGCGCCAAGGACAACAAGTGGATTCACCCGTGGGAAGACTTGTCGGCCCTTGGCCAGCAGAAACGTACAGTGATTACCGGCGGAGATGGCGTGTACGTCTATGATTCCGACGGCAACCGCATGATCGATGGCCCGGCCGGTATGTGGTGCGTCAATATTGGCCATGGCCGCGGAGAAATGGCCGATGCGATCGCCGAACAGGCGCGTCGCATGAGCTATTTCAGCCCGTGGGGTGTGACCAACGCCCCGGCAGCAGAGCTGGCCGATAAGATCGTCAGTATCGCGCCGGATAGTTTTAACCATGTATTTTTTACCACCGGCGGGTCGACCTCAGTAGATTCGGCGCTGCGTTTTGCAATGTTTTTCAACAATGTTCTCGGTCGGCCGGAAAAGAAGCACATTATTTCCCGCCATGACGCCTATCACGGCAGCACCTTTCTCTCGTCTTCGTGTTCGGGCAAGGAACGCGATAAAAACTACATGGATTTCGAGGAAAAGCTCGTCCATCTCCTGCCGTCGCCCAATCCTTTCCGCCGCCCGGAAGGCATGAGTGTTGAAGATTTTTGCGACGCAAAAATTAAGGACCTTGAAAATAAAATTAAGGACCTTGGCCCCGACAAGGTAGCCGCCTTCATTGCCGAACCGATTTTGGCGTCTGGTGGCGTGATCGTGCCGCCGGACGGTTACCAGGCCAAGTGTGCTGATGTATGTCGGCGCCACGATATCCTTTATATATCAGACGAAGTGGTCACAGGCTTTGGCCGTTTAGGCCACTTTTTTGCCAGTAAGGAAGTTTTCGGCGTTGATGCGGATATCATAACGTCGGCCAAGGGCCTGACCTCGGGCTATCAGCCATTGGGGGCGGTGTTGATCTCTGATCGCGTGTTGTCCCGGCTGTCAGGCGAAGGCGCTAAAAGTGCTATTTTCTCCAGCGGGTTCACCTATTCCGGTCATCCGGTCGCCTGCGCAGCGGCATTGAAGAACATCGAAATTATGGAGCGTGAGAACCTGATGGAACATGTCCGCGAAGTCGGACCCTATTTTCAAGAACGCCTGAAAGACATGCTCGACATCCCCATTGTCGGCGATGTTCGCGGGAAGGGCCTGATGGGGTGCGTCGAATGCGTTATTAGCAAGGATAAAAAAAATCCGCTAATTCTTGATTATGAGATTGGCAACCGTATCGATAAGCACTGCCAGGAATTGGGCCTGTTGGTGCGACCGATGATCAATATGTGCGTCATGTCACCTCCCTTAACGATAACGCGTGGGCAAATCGACGAGATGATGGACATCCTTCACAAGGGTATCGAGATGGCCATGGAAGATGTCCGTAAAGAGGGCATCTGGGAAGGCTGAGAAACATTAAAGTTAAGGAGCATCATGTCACGCGACGCCCGCTATGATCTGTTATTCGAGCCCATAAAAATCGGCCCGGTGACGGCGAAAAACCGCTTTTATCAGGTTCCCCATTGTACCGGCCTTGGGTTCCTGCGGCCGCGCATGCTGGCCGACCTGCGTGGGGTAAAGGCGGAAGGCGGCTGGGGTGTGGTCAACACCGAGTATTGCTCAATCCATCCAAATTCCGATGACCTGCCCTATCCTTATGCGTCCTTGTGGGATGATGGCGATGTGAAAGCGCACGCCCTGATGACAGAGGCCGTGCATGCTCATGGTGCCCTGGCGGGAGTAGAGCTATGGCACGGAGGCAGCCGGTCGGCCAATCTGTATTCGCGCGAAGTTCCCATGGATGTGGACAGCATGCCCAATTTGGCCGGCGATCCCTATCAGACCAAGGCCATGGATAAATCCGATATCCGCGACCTCAGGCGCTGGCATCGGTTGGCCGCCCTGCGCGCCAAGGAAGCCGGATTCGATGTCGTCTATGTCTATGCCACACATGGCTACCTGTTGTCCCATTTCCTGTCGGCGACCACCAACACCCGCACGGATGAATACGGGGGGTCACTGGAAAATCGGGTCCGGTTGGTTAAAGAACTGATCGAGGAGACAAAGGAAGCGGTGGGGGATACGTGCGCCGTTGCGGTGCGTTTTTCCGTCGATCAAGGCGATGGGGGCGACGGCGTGCCGGTGACAGGGGAATGCCGCGATATGCTGGAAATGCTGAGCGAATTACCAGACCTCTGGGACATCAATATTGACGATTACAGTTATGAGATGGGGCACTCACGATTTGTCAAGGAAGGCGCGCTGGAAAATTACATGTCGTTCGTCAAGTCGGTGACAACCAAGCCGGTGGTAACGGTCGGACGCTTCACTTCCCCCGATACTATGGTCTCTCAGGTGAAACGGGGCATCGTCGACTTTATAGGTGCAGCCAGGCCGTCAATCGCCGATCCGTTCTTGCCTAAAAAAATAGAAGAAGGCCGAATCGAAGATATCCGCGAGTGTATCGGCTGCAACGTCTGCTATTCGGGCGATGGCAAGGGTGTGCCCATTCGGTGCACGCAAAACCCGACCATGGGCGAGGAATGGCGACGCGGCTGGCATCCGGAACGAATAGAGACAAAGACGTCGGAGGCAAAAGTGCTGGTCGTCGGGGCCGGTCCGGCGGGGCTGGAAGCGGCCCGTGCCTTGGGCCAGCGAGGATATGAAGTCACCCTGGCCGAAGCGACCCGGGAACTTGGGGGGCGGGTCTCCGTCGAGGCTAATCTGCCGGGGCTAAGTGAATGGGCGCGGGTGCGCGATTACCGGGTCCAGCAACTTGAACGCATGACCAACGTCGGCATTTACCGGGAAAGTGATCTGACGGCGGATGATGTATTCGCCTTCGATGCCGACCACGTGGCCATTGCTACCGGGGCCCATTGGCGGGGCGATGGTTTCGGACGTTTTAATCAGGCCCCCCTTACGGGCCTGACGCCATCGGACCGGATTTTCACCCCCGATGACATCATGGCGGGCCGTATGCCCCAGGGCAGGACCGTGATCTTCGATGATGACCATTATTATATGGGGGCCGTTATTGCTGAAAGGGTGCGCGCCGAGGGTATCCCCGTCACTTTTGTGACATCGGAAGATAAGGTCGCCGCCTGGGGCGGGTATACCGTCGAGCAGGTTCGGACCCAGAAAAAATTGCTCGAGCTTGGTGTCGATATTATCATCGCCCATGGGCTCAATGCTTTCGATGGCCGCGAGGCAACCATACAATGCACCTATACGGGGCGGGATCGTCAGATTGAAGCCGATTCCCTGGTCCTGATCACGGCCCGCCGGCCCAACGATGGCCTTTATCAAGCGGTGACGGCACGGCTTGAAGCGACCCCTTCAGACAAGCCCCTGACGGTGCAGCGGTTCGGGGACTGCCTTGCACCGGCAATCATCGCGGCGGCCGTTTTTGCCGGTCACCGCTACGCCCGTGAACTTGATGCGCCCGTGGATGCAGATATCCCCACCCGTCACGACAAGATTTTTATCTGATGAAAAGGCGAATAAGGCGCTTGCCCGTTGAAAATCTTATTCTCTAGGATTTAAGGGACGGCCAAAATCCATCAATCCGTGCGTGGTTTTGTTCCAGAAGCGGGCGAATTTCCTTAAAGGTCGCTTCATAAAGATAGTACGGAATGGTTGGCATCATGTGATGGATAAGATGCAGGTTCTGTCCTTGGGTCAGAAATTCTGCACCTAGCCACAACGAGGCCCGGGTGTCACGGTAGCGTCCGGTTTCCATGTGATCGTGGTGCGGCACCCAGGTAAAAAATATCAGCATGATGGAATAGCCGATGAAATATGGAATCAACCACAACATCACGAATTCATAGCCGTAGCCGAGATAGATAAGGGCTGTTGGAACCATTGCATATGCGCCATAGGTGGCCAGGCTGATGCGCCGTTCACGGTCTGTCAGGTTGAAGTGCACGCATGTTTTGTAAAGCGTCAAAGGATTAAGGTTACTAAGGGTAGCCAACGGAATATGCCAGAACGTGACCACGCCGAAGGGGCCACGCGCATAAATATCGGGATCGGCGTCGGTGTTGCATTTCGCATGGTGGGTCATGTGGGATTTCTTGTGGGGATAAAAAAACATCCACAAAACAGCGGCGATGGCCATGCCGGCGGCTTTGTTGATCCAGTGCCACTTGGGGTTACGCCTGATGATATTGCCGTGTACGGCTTCATGCAGCACCGTATATGTACTGTAGAGGATGACGGTATTAATGATGGCACCGGCAACCATGGGTATCGCACCGCTGATCACACCGTAGATGGAAGCAGCAAGCCCCACATAGACTCCCGCGGCAAGGCGCAGCGTCGGCCACGCCACGTCGGGGGTATTATGCCGCCCGACTTCGACTTCCTGCTTGATTGTTGATGCACCCATGCCGTTTCCATATCACTTTATTTAGTCAGTATGTAAAATATACCCAAACTGGGTTCATATTATCAATATTCAAGTGCTTGTATTCTTTGTCAAAATACCGAGAGTATAAGGATGGGCCTGGCAGCCGGTATGATCCGCCGATTCATGAGATATGATAATCTGTTCGTTCGGAAAGATTTAGTGACTAATTTAAGGATATGGATTTTCAATGACAATATCAGACGCCTCGCTGAAATTCATTCATTGCATGATTCATGTTCGTGATTTGCAAGTTTCTATAGAATTTTATGAGAAGGCGCTCGGGTTCAAGATTTCTGATCGCCATAAATATGACGGGCATATGTTGGTCTATATGCAAAGTGCAGAAGGCGATATGGAGATAGAGTTAATCAGCCCGGATGCTGGCGTTGGTAATGAAGTTGCTGATGGCCGTTTATGGCATATGGCTTTCAGTACGACTGACCTTAAGGCTGAATATAGCCGCCTTTTGTTACTTGACTATAAACTAGATCCTCCCGATGCATATTATGCAGACAGTGAATTTATGTGTAATTTTTTTTATGTCTACGATCCCGACGGTCATCAAATAGAAATTCTTGAATCCTACGGGCGCTACGAGCGATAACATGAAACAGAATAATAGGGTTGTGCGTGATGATAAAGATGCCGGCTAATATTGATTTTACCTCAAATTTTACGGACGACCCGACACAATCATTCACGCCTGATGCAGAATATTATTTCAGCACTGATATATTCGAAATAGAGCGGCGAAATATTTTTTACCGCAATTGGGTGTACTTTTGTCACGAATCTCAAGTGGAAAAACCGGGAGATTATCTGGTCGGCGACGTGGTCGGCCAATCGATCTATGTTCTGCGCGGAAATGATGGCGTCGTTCGTGCATTTTTTAACGTGTGCAGGCATCGATCGCACCAGCTTCTTTCCGGTAATGGGAATCTCAAGAGCGTTATCCGCTGCCCGTATCATTCCTGGACTTATGATCTAGAGGGAAATTTGCGCAACGCACCGAAATGCGATGACGTTAAGAATTTTGATAAAGAATCGTTTTCCATATCGGCGGTTAGCATGGAAACAGTGGGTGGGTTCATACTGGTGAACTTGGATGCGAACGCACAATCCCTTGATGAGGCCGCGCCATCGTTCCGAGAGCGATTTTTAGCCATGGCTCCAGAATCGACGAAGCTTCATCATGCTAAGTCCCAGGAATTTGAAATCAATGCCAACTGGAAGGTCATAGTTGAAAATTTTCTTGAAAATTACCATTCCTTCTATTCCGGCCCGGCTCACGCCAAACTTTCTGACGTTATTGATCAATCGAGTTATCAGTGGGACATATCCGATAAAATTGTCCAGTTTACCGGCAAGGGCGGTGCCCCCGATAAGCTCCCGTATGCGACTGCAGGGCCCCGGACCCTTTTCGGTCAAGATGAGGGTTTCAATATTGTCTTTCTGTGGCCGAATACGGCATTTATCACACTGCCAGGTGCCAACGTTTTGCTGGTTTTCCTTATGAATCCAACCAGTTCTGAAACAACGCACGAACCATTACTATATTTCACATTCGACGGCGAAATCGATGCACAGACTCGTTCAGCCGTAGACTGGTTCAACGATAAGCTTGGGCCAGAAGATGTCGAGTTATGCGAGAGCGTACAGCGCGGGTTACATTCTCTTGGCTGTCGGCCCGGGCGGTTGATGGTCGACCCCGATTGTTCCAAGGAGTGGAGTGAGCATTTTTTACATCACTTCAATTCCTTGAACATCGCTGCGATCAAGGGTTAATCTGCGGAAGATAAATTAATTACTGATCATTGGTTTCGAGAAAAAACCCCTCGTAACCATTTTCAGCAATTTTATCGCACTTATCGCTATACACTTTGAATCCTCCGACATAAGGCATGAAGACGCGCGGCTTGCCGGGAACATTCGCCCCCAGGTACCACGAATTTGCCTGTGGATAGAGCGTGCGGTTGGCTTGTTCATTCACATGCAAGGTCCATGCGTTTTCAGCATCGACTTTCGCTTCGATGTGGTCGGCTCCTCTTTCGTTTAGATGTGCGATGCAATTGGTTATCCATTCCACATGCTGCTCGCAAGCCAGAATCATATTCACAAGCACTGAGGGGCTGCCGGGGCCATTAATTGTGAACATGTTTGGGAATCCCGCAATAGCGAGGCCAAGATATGAGCGTGCGCCATCATCCCACTTTTGCTTAAGCGAAATATTTTCTTTTCCCCGAATGTCAATATTTGTTAAGGCGCCAGTCATTGCATCAAACCCGGTGGCCAAAACCAGGACATCAAACGTATATTCTGCATTGATTGTTTGAAGGCCGTTATGGGTCATCTGCTTAATGGGAGTGCCCTTGATATCGACCAAAGAGACGTTATCCCTATTGAAGGTTTCATAATAACCAGTGTCAACACACAACCGCTTGGTGCCGAACGGGTAATCCTTAGGACATAAAAGTTCTGCTACGTCAGAATCATTGACCATCTGATGAATTTTTTTGTGAACAAATTCAGCAACCAGCTCGTTAGCATCATGTGATTCAAGTGCATCTGCAAATGCATACTGATAATTGAATCCTCCCTGTAGCCATCTTTTTTCAAATTCGGCCTGTCGTTCATTTTCTGTAAGGTCCAACACCCTTATGACATTTTCTTCTCCGTAGTCGCCGGCCATGGAATCCCGGGCCTTGCGCCGAAGGGCGGGGTATTCTTTCTTTTGTTTCTGGTCCTTTTCGGGCGTTATTGGGACGTTCCACGCAGGAATGCTGAAATTTGGTGTGCGTTGAAACACGGTCAGGTGTTTGGCCTGTTTTGCGATGATAGGAATTGACTGAATGCCGGACGATCCCGTTCCAATAATGCCAACAGTTTTGCCCGAAAAATCAACACCTTCATCAGGCCAATCGGCCGTGTGATAAAGTTCACCTTTAAAATTTTTAAGGCCTTTTATGTCGGGAATTTTTGGTACCGACAGGCAGCCAGTAGCCATGATGCAGAAACGGGCAGAAAATTCTGACTCGCCATCTGTCTTGATAAGCCACCTGTTTTTATTTTCATCAAATTTTGCATAGGTCACGCGCGTGTTGAAGTGAATGACCCGGCGAAGGTCGAACCTATCGGCGACATGACGGGCGTACTTCAATATTTCAGGTTGTTCGGCATATCGATCTGGCCAGCTCCATTCTTGTTGTAGTTTGTCGCTAAAGGAATAGGAGTAGGTTACGCTCTCGTTGTCGCATCTTGCGCCGGGGTAACGATTCCAATACCAAACACCACCTACGTCGCCTCCAGCCTCAATAGCCCGTACGGATATGCCGAGCTTGCGAAGGCTGTGAAGCATATACATGCCGCCAAAACCGGCGCCGATAATGATTGCATCGGTATTTATCAATATGTTTCCCCCAGAGGTTTTCTAACGTTGTTGGGACTTGTGTCCCGGGTTTATCCAGGGATTTACATCGGCAGGCGGCAGGGGGGTGCGTCCAATAATAAGATCGGCGGCGCGCTCGGCCACCATGATCGTCGGAGCATTCAGGTTGCCGTTGGGAATGGTCGGGAAAATTGATGAATCGACGACACGAAGACCTTCCGTTCCCCTGACACGGCATTCCGAATCGAGCACCGCCATGGGGTCGTCATCACGACCCATTTTGCACGTACATGATGGATGGTAGGCGCTTTCCCCATTTGCCCGAATCCAGGTATCGATTTCAGCATCGGAAAGAATATCTGCTCCCGGCTGGATTTCCTCATTCCGATAAGGGGCCATCGCCTCCTGGCCAATGATCTCGCGGGTCAGGCGAATGCAGGCACGAAAGCCTTCCCGGTCAGCTTCATCTTCCAGATAGTTAAAGATGATTTTTGGCTTGTCCCTGGCATCAGGGGACTTGATATGCATCCGTCCCCGGCTTTTCGGCTTGTTTGGGCCGACATGTACCTGGAATCCGTGACCGTCAAAGGCGGCCTGACCATCATAGCGCATGGCCGCCGGCAGGAAGTGATATTGAATGTCCGGCCATTCGATGCCGGCCTTCGATCGAATAAAGGCGCAGGATTCAAAATGGTTGGTCGCGCCAAGGCCGCTTTTAAAGAAAAACCAGCGGGCCCCGATCAGAAGCTTGTTAAACGGGTCCAGTTTACCGTTCAGGGTAATGGGCTGTTTGCAACTAAACTGGAAATAGACCTCGAGATGATCTTGCAGGTTTTCGCCGACACCGGCCAAGTCATGCACCACATCCACACCGGCAGATTTCAACGTGCTTGCCGGGCCGATCCCTGACACTTGCAGCAGGGCAGGAGAGCCGATTGATCCGGCCGACAGGATAACTTCGCGCGAAGCCCTTATGGTGCTGCGCTTGCCGCCACGTTCGATTTCGACGCCGACGGCTCGCTTGCCTTCCATGATCACCCTTCGGGTCATGGCCTGGGTAATAACATCAAGGTTGGGCCTTTTTCGGACCGGACGCAGATAGGCGTTTGCCGTCGATTCGCGAACACCATTTCGGACCGTCATGTGCATCGGCCCGAAGCCTTCCTGCTGCTGGCCGTTGTAATCCCCGGTGACCGGGTACCCCGCCTGGGCCCCGGCTTCGATAAAGGCGTGGTAAAGGGGGTTCTGCATTCCGTTGCCGTTGCACGTATGCAGGGGGCCTTTGCCCCCTCTGAAGTTGTCACCGCCGCCGATCCAGGTCTCGGCCTTCTGGAAATAGGGCAAGCATCCCGAATAGTTCCAGCCGCTGGCGCCATGTTCTTCCCATTCATCAAAATCACGGGCATGGCCACGCACATAGACCATGCCGTTGATAGATGATGATCCGCCAAGCACCTTGCCGCGGGGGCAATGCATCCGGCGATTGTCAAGAAACGGTTCCGGCTCAGATTCAAAGGCCCAGTTGTATTTAGCCATGTTCATGGGGATTGAAAGTGCCGTCGGCATTTGAATAAAGATGCTGCGGTCGCTGCCGCCGGCTTCGATCAGCACGACCCGGCAGGCCGGATCCTCGGTCAGGCGATTGGCCAGCACGCAACCGGCTGAGCCAGCGCCGACTATGATGAAGTCTGCATCTTTCATGTGCTCAACCTAATCCTGTCAGGGCACATATGGCAAGCCACGCTCAGCTTTTCCCTGCCGATGCCGGGCAAGTGGGTGAGCGCCGCCCAGCCAGGTAGTCTTCGGCAATGTCTTTGAACCGAGGGCGCCCGAAGCTCGCATAATGACCCGGATGAATTGTGTCGAGTGGCATCTCTATCATGCGGCGCATGGTTTCCTGATAGATTTCAGGGCTTGAATGATAGTAATCGTCGTAAAGTTCGCCATCATAGACGGCATCTCCACTGAACAGGATGCCGGTATGCTCTTCCCAAACGCCGATCGAGCCCGGTGAATGTCCCGGCAGGTGGACGACGCGGAAAAGACGATCACCAAGATCGATGACATCGCCTTCATCGACGGGCCGGGACGGCGGGCAGGGCCTTATGCAGTAAGTTTCGGCACTATAGCCGTCCTCCGCCAGAATCTTGACCGTATCGGCCCCAACAAAGCGGTTGATCAATACATTTTCCCGGCTCGGATGTTTTAGTATCTCGGCCTCGGACGGGTGCGACAATCGTTCATTGAACTCGTACGCACCGCCGGCATGATCGTAATGACAATGGGTGCTGAGGCAAAGAACCGGTTTTTCGACAAGGCCCTGAATGTACGATTGCAAGGGCCATAACCCCATGCCTGAATCAATTAAAAGAGACCGGTCCCGGCCTGGGATCAGCCAGATATTTGCCCTGAGCCAGGGATCAACGTGTCGCTCCAAAATGCGTATAATTCCATCGGATAGGCGCTCAAGGAGGAATACGCCCTGTGCTTGTTCATCTGTCACCGGACTTTTGACTCCCTGTTTCTAGCCGCCCCATCAAGATAAATTGATTTAATATCAAATACTTGTTTGGATTCACCTCTATTTTAGCGCGGATCATAATTGTTTCACTTCAAACCTAGAATAAATCTGCTAGATTTGTCGCCAAATTCCCATGGGGGGTATTCAAACAAACAATAAAAGGGAGGGTTATTCATGTTTAAACGCATAGCGAAGATTGTTGCGATCGCCTCTGTGGCCTTGGTCGCCGTCTCGGCCAACACTGCCCAGGCCGCATCTATTCCGGAATCGACTGATCCGATCAAGGTCGCCATCAATGAATGGACCGGTCAGCATCTTTCGGCTCATATCACCGGCGAGCTTCTTAAAAAAATGGGCTATAACGTAGAATATGTAACGGCCGGTGCCGTTCCGCAATTTGCCGGTATTTCCCAGGGCTCGTTGCATACCCAACCCGAAGTCTGGACCAATAATCTCGGCGATATCTATCCGAAGGCCGTTGCATCCGGTGATATCGAGGTGCTCGGCTCGCTGGGACTGCAGCCGCGGGAAGGCTGGGTTTATCCGCCCTACATGGAAGAAAAATGCCCGGGCCTGCCCAGCTATACGGCTCTTTATAAATGCGCCCAGGCGTTCGGCATTGCCGAGACCTTCCCCAAAGGGAGACTGATTACGTATCCCGCTGACTGGGGAACGCGTTCGAAAGAACTGGTCGAAAAAATTGGATTGCCATTTAATGCCATTGCAGGTGGCTCGGAAGGCGCGATGATCGCCGAGATGAAAAGCGCCTACGCGGCAAAGCAGCCGATGTTGATGATGTTCTGGCAGCCCCACTGGTTGTTTTCATCATATAAGCTCAATTGGATCAAGTGGGACGGCAACGGTGTTAACTGTGACGAAGGCAGCCAGAAGAAAGGCAGTGCCTGTGGTTTTCAGCAAGCTACCGTCGATAAAGTCGTCTGGAAAGGTTTCAAAGGCAAATGGCCGGCTGCATACAAGTTTATGAAATCCATACAGCTGAGCAATGATATCCAGAACGCCCTGATCCTGGAGGTCGATGAAAAAGGTAACAAGCTGGAAGACGTCGTCAAGAACTGGATTGACGGTAACGAGGCGATCTGGGGACCGTGGATCAAAGCTGCCAAGATGTAAGCTAACATCAGGTATTGAACCGGAATATCGGGAGAATTCGGCGCGGCACTGCCCAAACCTTATTCTCCCGATTTTTTTTGGTAAGATCGGCGAAACAGTATCCACGCCGGAGGAATCGTGATCCAGGAAACTTCAAGTAATGAGTTCGACAAGGGCGATGTAAAATTGTCCTGCCGCGACGTATGGAAAGTCTATGGCGCCACGCCCGATAAATATTTTACCAATCGCTCGGGCCGCGTCGACGATCCCGTGGGGTTGGCGGAACAAATTCGAAGCGACGGCCATATCGTTGCCGCCTGTGATGTCAGTTTCGATGTTCATGTGGGAGAGATTTTTGTCATTATGGGGCTTTCCGGATCCGGCAAGTCGACAGTTGTTAGAAGTTTATCAAGGCTGGTTGAGCCGACGGCGGGTGAGGTCATCCTTGATGATCGAAATCTTCTGGAGGCATCTAAAAAAGAACTGATTGATATCAGGCGCCACAAGATGGGCATGGTGTTCCAGAGCTTCGGATTGCTTCCGCATCTGACCGTCATGGAAAATATAGCCTTTCCATTAAAGCTTCAGGGCGTCTCACTGAAGGAAAGGCAAGAAAAAGCTCAACAGGTTATCGAGCTTGTAGGCTTGGAAGGGCGCGAAAGCAGCCATCCGAGCCAGCTTTCCGGTGGCCAGCAACAGCGGGTCGGCATCGCGCGATCCCTCGCTGTAGAACCGGAGCTTTGGTTTCTGGACGAGCCTTTCTCTGCCCTTGATCCTTTGATCCGTAGGCAGATGCAAGACGAATTCCTGAGAATTCAACAAATGCTGCACAAGTCAATTGTGTTCATTACCCACGATTTTATGGAAGCTCTTCGTATCGCTGACCGAATGGCAATCATGCGTGACGGCGTTATTGTGCAAATTGGGACTCCTGATGAACTTGTCCTTCATCCGGCCGATTCATATGTTGCCGAATTTACCAGCGATGTCCCCTGGATCAGGGTGCTCACGGCAGCAGATATCGCCGAGCAGCCGTCCGGTCCTGTAGGGGGCTTGCCTTCCGTCGATGGTGATACGACTCTCGAGGACTTGCTTTCAGTAGTATGCGGAAGTGATGACGGTGTCGTTATAAAATCCCCGGCTAATGGCGATACCATAGGGGTTGTTACACAAAAGGGACTGATTGAAGCTCTCGCAAAAGGCGTCGAGGCGCAGCACGTTGACGCATCGGCCAGCAAATTGTGAGGGGCCAATGAGCGCACGGATGGATCGCACGTTCTGGATCTGGCTTGGCCTCATTTTGTATATTCTGGCCTGCGTTTTTCTAAGCCGGGACATTGATTGGCTGAAGTCATATCCTGAAGCACTTGTCTTGCCGGTAGCTCCCGTCATGAACAACGGCATGGTCGCCCTTGTTGATTCTTTCGGCTCTGTATTCCGCGCAATATCCTGGGCGATGACCTGGCCATTTACGTGGATTCAACAACTGTTCCACTGGTTGCCCTGGCCTGTAACAATGGCGCTTGTCGCAATCGTTGCCCACGCCGCACAAGGCTATCGGCTCGTCATCTTCGCCCTGATATCCATGTCTTACATGCTGATAACCGGTTACTGGTATCAGAGTATGAATTCATTGACGCTGGTCGCGATCTCGGTGCCCCTTGCCATTCTTGTCGGCTTCGGTTTCGGAGTATGGGGATTTTATTCGAAACGGGCCGAGCGTGTTATGATGCCGACGCTTGACCTGCTGCAAACGGTGCCAGCCTTTGCCTATCTGATACCCATCTTATTATTATTCGGTTTCGGTCCGGTTGTCGGTGTGATTGCGAGTCTGCTTTTTTCTTTTCCACCCATGGTGCGGAATACGGTTCTTGGCCTTAGGGGCGTCTCTGCCGTGGTTATTGAATCGGGACTGATGTCGGGGGCGACTCGGGCCCAGCTATTCTGGCAGGTACGCCTGCCGTCAGCTCAACGCCAGATATTGCTTGGCGTCAATCAGGCAACAATGGCTTCGCTGAGCATGGTTATTGTTGCTTCTATTATCGGTGGAACCGACGATATCGGGTGGGAAGTTCTATCGACCATGCGCAAGGCACTTTTCGGTGAAAGCCTGCTGGCTGGCATCGTTATCGCTCTTATTGCCATGTTAATGGACCGAATAACCTGGGGCTTGGCCATCAGGGAAAGCGAATATAACAATGAAGAGCCGCCAACATGGCGCCAACGTCACCGGCACTGGATTGTCGCTGGGGTAGCGTTCGTTGCGCTGTTTTCTCTTTCGGCAATCGTTCCGGCCCTTCACAAATATCCTGAGGCCTGGCAATACAATCCGGCTCAATATTTAAACGATGCAATCAATTATATTATCATCAATTATCGAGAAGTTATTGAAACCATAAAGACGGTAAGTTTCTTTTACCTAATGTTGCCAACGCGTATTGGGTTGGAGCAAACAGTTAGCCCCTATACGTGGGGCTTTGAGATGACCGCCGCCTTTACATTTGGTTACGTTGCCCTTTTTATCGGGCTTATGGGGGCTGCGTTTCACTATATCAGCAGCCGGGCCGCCATAGCCGTCGCCCTGTTTGGTACTATTTATTATTTTGGGCTGACCAACATCCCATGGCTGGCAATGACGGTTGTTTTTATCTTTCTCGGCTGGCGACTGGGGGGCTGGAAATTGGCGCTTGGCACCTCTCTGGGGCTAGCGTTTCTGTTACTAACCGGTTCCTGGGAGGTTGCCGTGCTTTCGCTTTATATGTGCGGGCTCGCGGTTATTGTTTCGTTCGTCCTCGGGGGCGCTATCGGTATCTGGGCAGCCCACAACGACCGTGTGTCGGCAATCGTGCGCCCCATCAACGATACCCTGCAAACAATGCCGCTTTTCGTGCTGCTGATTCCGGTGGTCATGCTTTTTAAGATTGGCGAGTTTACGGCGCTTATCGCGATCGTAGCGTATGCCATCGTGCCGGCTGTTCGTTATGTGGAACACGGCCTGCGAGACTTGCCTGAAGATGTTATCGAGGCTGCAACAGCCATGGGCTGCACCGGCAGACAATTACTATTTCAGGTCAAGCTGCCATTGGCGCTACCAATTATTATGCTGGGATTAAACCAGACCATCATGTACGCAATAGCCATGCTGGTCATCGCCGCCCTTGTCGGCACAAATGATCTTGGTCAGCAAGTTTATATCGGGCTTGGGGACGGCGATTTTGGTGTCGGTATGATCGCCGGCTTCGGCATGGCGATCATTGCCATGATAGCAGACCGCATGACCCAAGGATGGAGTAAAGGCAAGCGCCAGGAACTTGGCATATCTTAAATCAACTAGGGAAACTTATTAATAATGAAAAATAAAATGCAGGCCATTCTGACGACAACAGCGGGCGGCCCGGAAGTGCTCGAAATGACGGATGTGACGCTTCCGTGGCCCGGTAATAAAAATGCGGTTCTGGTCCGCCTTAAGGCCGCCGCCCTTAATCCCGCCGACAGTTATTTTCGCTCGTTCGGCCCATATGTGGAAACTGCCAGCCCCTTTATTCTTGGCCACGATGGGGCTGGCATCGTCGAGGAAGTCGGTGCCGCCGTCAGCCGTTTCAAACCCGGCGATGCCGTTTGCTTCTGCAATGGTGGACTGGGCGACACCCCCGGCACCTATGCCGAATTCGCCGTCGTTCCTGAGGGGCAGCTGATTGCAAAGCCCGAAGGCATTTCTTTTGAGCAGGCGGCGGCGCTGCCTCTGGTGCTGATCACCTGCTGGGAATCCCTTTACCAGCGCACCAATGTGCAGGCCAGCGAACATGTGCTGATCCACGCCGGAGCTGGCGGCACCGGCCATATGGCGGTACAGCTTGCCGCCGTCAGGGGGGCTAAGGTTGCTGCTACGGTCAGCAGCGAGGAAAAGGCAAATTTCGTCAAGGCGCTTGGGGCTGAAAAACCGATTTTCTACCGCGATGAGGATTTTGTTGCCGTATCGAAGGCATGGACGAATGAGCACGGCCTTGACGTAGCATTTGATAATGTCGGCCCCGAGGCCATGCAAAAGACCTATACGGCAATGGCGCCATATGGCCGCATCGTTACGTTAATTGGAACACCGGCCGACGACGCTGATGAAACGGCCTATGTCAACAACCTGACCATCCATAACGTGATGATGCTAACGCCGATGGTCCTGAAGGATCGGCAACGCCTGGAAGCGCAGGCGGCGATGGTCGAGGAAGGGATGAAGCTGTTAAGCGCCGGAAAAATTCAGGTTCACATCTCTGAAACGTTTGACCTGAAAGATATCTGCCAAGCTCATGAGTGCCTGGATGCGGGCGGCAACATGGGTAAAATCGTGATTTCCATTAACCTCTAGGGATAACAACGGAGCCGAAAGCCATGTACGAGCTATTTGCATCCAAGGAAAGCGCCTCGGATATTATTGAGGTATTACTCGAGGAAATCGGTGCCAAATATAGCATTCGCAACATCAACCTTGCGGATGGCGACCAACAAACACCTGAATTTTTGGCCATTAACCCGACTGGCCGGGTTCCGGTATTGATTGACGATGGGCTTGTGGTGTTCGAAACGGCGGCCATAATTTTTTATCTGCTGGAAAAGCATCCGGGCAGCGCCCTGGCACCGGGTCCGGGCACCCCGGAACGCGCGGCCTTCCTGCAATGGCTCATGTATATGTCGAACACCCTGCAAACCGCCTATTCCAGAATGTATTACCCGGAACGCTTTACCAGTCGGCAGGATCAAGCAGACGGGGTGCGCACGCAGGTCGATCTGGATCTGGCTAAAATATGGCAAATTGTCGATGACCGGCTGGCGGCTTCTGGGCCCTATATGTTGGGCGAACAGTTTAGTGCGCTTGATATCTACGTGCTGGTGATGGTCACCTGGCATCAACCCATGGATATGATAGCCGAGCACTTTCCCAATGTTCAGGGTTGTTTTGATCTGGTTTGCGAGCGGCCATCCGTAGTCAAGGCGATGGCCGGGATTATCTGAGAGGCTTTTACGGCTCCTGAAAAAAATTTATCAAGGGTTCGGCTATAGTAAGGGGGCTAATATGAGCGATCTGGATCTGGCATATGCGAGTGCCATAAAAATCAATGCAATGATCCGCGACGGACAGGTTTCAGCTGTTGACGTCGTTAAGAACGCGTTGGCGCGCATTGACGAGGTTAACCCGGCGCTTAACTGCTTCTGTTTTGTCTACGCCGACGAGGCTCTCGAACTGGCCCGTCAGGCAGATGATCAAAGGGCCAAGGGGGAAGCAATCGGGCCCCTGCACGGCGTGCCGGTGGCGATCAAGGACTTTACGCCGATGAAGGGCAAGCGGACGACCCGTGGCTCATGGATCCTTGAAAACTGGATACCCGATGAAGACCCGATCATCGTCAAACGATTGCGCCAAGCCGGCGCCATCATCATTGGCAAAACAACAACGCCCGAATTCGCCCATGCGGGCTTTACCAATAGCCCCCTTTGGGGTGTTACGCGCAACCCTTGGAATACCGAAATGACGCCGGGGGGATCATCGGGCGGGGCAGGCGCCGCCGTCAGTTCCGGCTGCGTTCCGTTGGCTGAAGGGACTGACATGGGCGGGTCGGTCCGCATCCCGGCGGCCTTTTGCGGACTTGTCGGATTGAAGCCGAGCCTCGGGCGTATCCCCATGGATATCCTGCCCAGCGTTTTCGATAATATCTCTCATTTCGGCCCTCTAAGCCGTACCGTTGGTGATGCTGCATTGTTCCTTGAGGTAACCCACGGGCCGGATGATCGCGACATCATGTCGCTGCCTGACCGTATCGAAAATTTTGCAGACATCGACAAGGGGCTCGATGGTCTTCGCATCGCCTTTAGCCCGGACCTTGGATATTATGCCATCGAGTCAGACGTCGCCGAACTGACTCTGTCGGCCTGCGATAAACTAAGAAGCATGGGCGCCATTGTCGAGGAAGTCGATCTTGGCTGGACGCGAGAAGTCAGCGATGCCTGGGGTACCATCTGGCAGGTTGCCCTGGCCGCCTGGGCCGGGCAGCATCTGGAAGAATGGCGTGATAAAATGACACCTTATCTTGTTTCTTTGATGGATGAGGGCTTCAAGGTAAATGCCGTCACCTATAAGCGCCTCGAGGAAGTCAGGACAAAACAATGGCATTCTCTTTGCAAAGTTTTTGAAACCTACGATGCCTTGATCTGCCCGACCATCACCCGCACTGCGCCGCAGGTCACCTTATCGGATGCAGATTTTGATTATGAAGACGATAACGGCCGCTACGTGGCTCTGGAACTGACTTTGGCTTTCAACAATCTGGCGCCTTGTCCGGCCCTGACGGTTCCTTCAGGATTGACATCGGCGGGAATGCCCTCGGCGGTGCAAATTATCGGCCACCGCCATGATGACGTAACCACGCTGCGCATTGCCCAGGCGTTGGAGCATGCCATCGGTTGGCCTGACTGGCGTCCGGCTATATAAGTGACTCTTGAAATTTTTCTACAGGCGGCAAGGCGTTGAGGAGAGACCAATCGTGAAGAAAAAAACCATGTGGGCGGCGGTGCTGACGGAATTTGGAAAACCCCTCGATATCAGGGAAATACCAATACCGGAGCCCGGCCATGGCGAATTACTGATCAAGCTTGAATCCTGCGGTGTTTGTCATAGCGACCTGGATATGAAAACCGGGTCTACGGCACCTAACCCTCCAATATTCCCGATTACTCTTGGCCATGAAGGTATTGGCAGGGTCGTCAAGCGCGGCTCTGGATGCAATTTTATTGAAGAAGGAACGCGGGTGGGGCTGCCGTGGATGCACGATACCTGTGGGCATTGCAGGGAATGCCTGACCGGTCATGAATCTTTTTGCAGTGAGCACCGGGGGCATGGCTTCAACATCAATGGTGGATTTGCAGAGTATGCCATTGTCAAGGAAGCCTATACGGTAGTGATACCGGATCAGTTGGATTCAATTGTTGCAGCTCCGCTGTTGTGCGCCGGGGTTACGGCCTATGGCGCCATCCGCAAGGCGGATCTATACCCAGGAAAAATCTGCGCCATATTTGGGTGTGGCGGCCTCGGTCAGTATGGCATTCAATTGGCCAAGGCTGCCGGGGCTATGGTTGTTGCCGTAGATTCCAGCGAGAAGAAACTTGAAATTTCGCGTAGCCTTGGCGCTGATCATACATTCCTTTCCGCGGATGATCCTGCATCGGCCATTCGCGATTTGGGTGGAGCTGACGCCTGCATCAATTTTGCCCCAACCAATAAGACGTGGCAGGCAATGGTTGATTCTATCAATGCGCGGGGATGGATTGTTTCTGTTGCCCAGGCTCCCGATCCGGTGGAATTGAATCTGGAATGGCTATTGTATACGGGTGCCAAAATCACCGGCACTTCGGTCGGAACGCGTCAAGAAATGCGAGACCTGCTTCATCTTGCTGCCACCATGGATATGAAGATCGGCATTGAAGCCATTTCCATAGGCAAAGTAAACGATGCCCTCGATCGTCTTGCCCAGGGCAAGGTCGATGGCCGCATTGTCATTGATTTGGCATTGGGTTGAAAATACGTCCTGATCTGGCTGTTGTGGCATCGACGGTACTGTGGGGGACAATCTGGATACCCATTCGGCAATTGAATAGTGTTGGCTGGGCACAAGGTCTGGCAACCACGGTAAGCTGTATTCTTGCGACAATCGTTTTATTTGGGTTCCTGTCCTATAAACGCCGCCTGTCAAAGATATCCGGGGCCAGACTCTGGTTCCTGGGGCTTCTTATGGGGCTTGGTATCGCGCTGTATTTTGAGGCCATGGTCCGTGGCAACGTCGCCAGAGTGGTATTGCTATTCTACCTGATGCCGGTATGGAGCGCGATACTTGGGCGGGTCATCAATGGTAATGCCATAACAGTTCGGCGCATTTCCGGAATATTTTTGGGCATTTCCGGTATGGGCGTTGTTTTCTATGAAGGCTCAGGATTTCCTTTGCCTTCAAGCGTTGCTGATTTCATGGCCCTTATTTCCGGGATAGCCTGGGCTTTTGCTTTTACACTCTTGGACCGGTCGAAGGTTTCTACGTCAACTTCTGGCCTGATATTCACGACTCTGGCGCTTATGGGACCTTTTTTCTATATGCTGACCCTTGTGCCTGGAAGCAGGGTTTCTCTGGCCGTGAGCGGATTCGGAAGCGGCGTGTTTGGGGGGGAGGCTTGGCTGATTGCTCTAGCCTTTATCTGGCTGCTCCCGGCAGTTCTTCTCACTCTTTTTGGGGCAAGCCGGTTACAGCCCGGTCAGGCCTCAATTTTTCTAATGCTTGAAGTCGCCATTTCTCTTGTATCGGCAGCTTTTCTAATTGATGAGCCGTTCGGGATGCGTGAAATGCTTGGCGCAACCCTTATCATTAGTGCCAGTTTTACCGAGTTCGGTGGGTTCCGCCAAAAATAAAAAGAAGAATTGTATAAACTATCTCGGCGACGTCACCGCAGGTTCTATATGCATATGCACCATACTTAAGGGTAGTATTTTCCCTCTACTTAAGAGTTTTCCTTTCCACCCATTTGGGCGTGGGTAAACAGGCGTACTGATACGTATAGTTCGGCTGATTTTTTTCACGGTATGAAAAATTTATGCCGTGTCCGGAAATAAATAGGCGAGCCCTGAACGATTTCCGGGCCGTATAATAAAGAACAAGGGGGATAACTCGAATGGATGCTGGCACTACTGCGAGCCACGTGGAACATGTTCACGGAAAGGCCGGTTGGCATTTTCTTCAACTTCCGGGGCCGACTAATATTCCTGATCGTATCCGTCTGGCCATGGACCGGCCGGCAATCGACCACCGGGGACCGGAAAGCGCGCAGCTAGCCCTCGGCCTGTTAGAAGACATGAAAAAAATATTCAAGACAGACGGGCCGGCCTTGATCTTCCCGTCTTCAGGTACTGGCGCCTGGGAAGCCGCTATCGTCAACACGCTGTCACCCGGCGACAAGGTGCTGATGTTCGATACGGGGCATTTTTCAAAAGTATGGATATTGATGGCCAATAACTTTGGCCTTGATGTGGAAGTGCAAGCCAACGATTGGCGCCGGGGCCCTGATCCCGATGAGATCGAGGCAAGGCTGGCTGAGGACAAAGAGCACAAGATCAAGGCCGTTTTGGCTGTTCACAACGAAACCGCCAATGGCGTATGCGCGCGTATCCCTGCCATCCGCAAGGCAATAGACAATGCCAAGCACCCTGCGCTGCTGCTTGTCGATACCATTTCCTCACTGGGCTCAATAGATTTCCGCATGGATGAATGGGGTGTCGATGTCGCCATTGGCGGATCCCAGAAAGGCATGATGCTGCCGCCGGGGATTAGCTTTAACGCGATCAGCAAAAAAGCCCTGGTCGCCGCCAAAACCGCCAAGTTCCCAAAGTGTTATTGGGACTGGGACTGGATGATGGCTGATAATGCCAGCGGTTTTTTCCCGTATACGCCGGCCGTTTTACACATGTTTGGCCTCAGGGAATCTATCGACATGCTGATGGAAGAAGGTCTCGACAATGTTTTTGCCCGCCATTCCCGCATGGGCGAGGCGACCCGCCGTGCCGTCACCGCCTGGGGCCTTGAGGTCGTATGTGCCAATCCGGAAGAATACAGCAATTCCGTAACCGCTGTTTTCACCCCTGAAGGGTTCGATGCTGATGCCATGCGGTTGCAGATTCTCGAACGATTTAACATGGCTCTCGGCTCTGGCCTGGCCCGTTTCAAGGGCCGGGTGTTTCGTATCGGTCACATGGGCGCCTGCAATGAAATAATGCTGAGTGGCGCCCTTGGCGGTGTTCAGATGGGATTGGAAATGGCCGGTGTGCCGATCGACAAGAGCGGCGCAAAGGCGGCCTTTGATTATCTTGCCAGCGTGAAATAACAAAATCTAAAAAGCAGAGACCACAATCTGTAGAAAAATATCGTTTCAACCGTTTACATCAAACAAATTAGGGAGGGATTAATGTTAAGTATATTTACCAAATTTGCGAAAGGCCTTGCGGTCGCATCGGTTGCGGCGATGGTGCCTTTTGCTGCATCGGCAGAATGGACGCCGAAAAAACCGATCGACTTCATCATCATGGCCGGTAAAGGCGGCGGCGCCGACAAGATGGCCCGCTTGATGCAAAGCGTCATTCAAAAGAACAACATGTCACCGATGCCTTTGACGCCGATCAACAAGTCCGGCGGTACCGGCGCCGAGGCGCTGATTCACCTGAAGCAGAAAACCGGTGACGACCACACGATCATGGTCACCCTGAACAGCTTCTACACCACACCCATGCGTCAGTCTGGGCTTGGTGTTGACGTTATGACCTTTACCCCGATTGGCCGCATGGCCGAGGATACGTTTCTGCTGTGGGTCAAATCCGACAGCGGCATCAATAATGTCGATGAATTTGTCGCTGCGGTTAAGGCCAAGAAAGACGGCGAATGGCTTATGGGCGGAACCGGTTCCGGCTCCGAAGATAATATTCTCACCGATTACCTGAATGCGACCTACGGCCTGAAAATCAAGTACATTCCGTACAAGGGCGGCGGAGATGTTGCCAAGGCGCTGGCCGGCGGTCACATCCAATCAACGGTCAACAATCCTTCCGAACAAGATGGGTTTTTCAAGGCCGGTACGACCAAACCGCTTGCCGCCTTCACGGATGAACGCTTGGCCATGTATCCGGACGCCCCGACCTTCAAGGAGTTGGGCAAGGATTTTTCCTACTTCATGCAGCGTAGCGTTGTCGGTGCCCCCGGCATGAGCGCCGAGGCCGCCGCCTATTATCAGAAGCTGTTCGCCGACGTCTATAAAACGACCGAATGGCAGGAATACAAGGCCAAGAAAAGTCTTCAAGGCGAATTCCTGACCGGTGATGGGCTGAAAAGCTATTGGGCCAAAGCCATTAAAACTCACGAAGGTTTGCTGAAATAATATATGCCTTTGAGCAGCTTCGGATATTTCCTTTCCGAAGCTGCTTGGAGTGCATAGCAGATAAAGACACTAAACAGAGAAGGCCCCATCAATGAGACGAGCTGAACTAATAATGGCCGCCGTGATGGCGGCATTCTCTCTTTATCTCATGTGGAAAAGTGCCGAATTGCCAATCGGCTGGATCCCCGGAGAGGGCCCCGGCGGCGGCGCCTTTCCGTTCTGGCTGGCGGTCGGCATGCTGGTTTGCTGCGTGCTTATTATCGTTCGCTGGTTCCGGCGCGCCGATGAACCGGCCCGTTCAGAAGATCCTTATATGGACCGGCACACGATGGTTTTATTCGCAATTGTCGCCGGATCGCTAACCGTCACCATTGGCCTTATAGAGGTGGTCGGCGTTTATGTAGCAATCCCGTTATTCCTGGCATTTTATATGCGCGTTATGGGGCGTCATCGATGGATATTAACAGGTTCAATTGCAGCTTTTACTCCGGTTACACTGTTTTTCTTTTTTGAAATTGCCTTAAAAATCACCCTGCCCAAGGGAGTTACCGAGCCGTTGTTTTATCCCCTTTACAGTATGTTCCTTTAATAGAGATCTGATCTGCTATGGAAATCTTCGCGCATTTGATGGACGGGTTCTTACTTGCGTTTGAACCACTAAATCTTGGGCTGGTCATCGCCGGCGTCATTCTTGGCATGTTCATCGGTGCCATGCCCGGACTGGGCTCGGTCAATGGCGTCGCTATCTTGTTGCCGATGACCTATCTGGTACCGCCAACCTCGGCCGTTATTTTCCTGGGGGCCATTTATTACGGCGCCATGTATGGCGGTGCCATCAGTTCTATCATGCTGGGTATTCCGGGCGCTTCGACGGCCGTGGCCACCACGTTTGACGGTCGACCCATGGCATTGAAGGGCGAGGCCGATAGGGCCCTGGTCGCAGCGGCCACGGCATCGTTCGTGGGCGGCTCTATTTCAGTGGTGCTGTTCACCCTGTTCGCGCCGCCTCTGGCCCATGTTGCGCTGGCTTTCAGCGCACCGGAAGAATTTGCGCTGATGCTTTTGGCTTTCGCGACGTTTGTCGGGCTCGGCGGTGACGACATACCGAAAACCTTCTTTTCCATATTCATCGGCCTGGTGTTCAGCGCCGTCGGGCTGGACATCATCAGTGGCGAGCCGCGCCTGATTTTCATGGATTTGCCCGGATTTTTTCATGGCATCAACTTCCTGGTGCTGGCCATCGGCATATACGGTATCGGCGAAATGCTGTGGACCATTGAAACTACCAAGGGGAATATGAAAATTTCCCAAGCCAACATTACTGTCCGCCGTATCTGGGAAGCGCTGGTCAGCTTGAAAAGCGGCATCAAGACTATGGTGATGGGATCGTTCTTGGGCTACTTCGTCGGCATCCTGCCGGCCGCGGGCGCGACCCCCGGGGCGCTGATGGCGTATGGGGTTGCCAAGGGCATGTCGAAAGACCCGGACAGCTTCGGCAAGGGCAATGTAAACGGCGTGCTGGCACCTGAATCGGCCAATAACGCCGCCAGCACAGGTTCCATGCTACCGATGCTGACGCTTGGCATTCCGGGCTCGCCGACCACGGCTATTCTGCTGGGCGGTATGGTCATTTGGGGCCTCGATCCGGGGCCGATGCTGTTCGTCGAGCACAAGGAATTCGTCTGGGGCCTGATCGCTAGCCTGTATGCGGCAAACTTCTTCGCCGTCCTCATTAACCTGGCCTTTATCCCGGCATTTTTATGGGTGCTGCGTATGCCGTTTACCATTCTGGCGCCGGTCATTTTCGTCCTTTGTATCATCGGCGGCTATGCCCCGACCCAGGATATGCACGATGTATGGCTAATGCTGATTTTCGGTATTGTCGGCTACCTGATGCGTAAGCTGGATTATCCCATGGCGCCGGCGGTGCTGGCGATCGTACTGGGGCCGTTGGCTGAAACGTCCATGCGCCAGTCCCTGCTCATGTCCAGTGGTTCTTTTGACATATTTTTCTTCCGTCCCATTTCTGGTGTCATTATGGTGATTGCCATAATTCTGCTGATCTTGCCGATGCTGCATTCGTTCAACCGGATGATGCGCCATCGGGCTTCGCGCTGGCCGCTGTAACCAGAAAACGCTAACAACAAATATGAGGAATCATCATGTCTGAAGCCAAGACGGTCTTCGATCTTTTGAAAGCCGTAAAAGACGTGAATGCGGTGGCCTTGTCGGCGCCAGATCGGATTGATCTGTCTTACAAGGGACTGCTTGATTTGATCGAGCGTAGTGTGGCGTCGGTTAACGATCTGGGTATCGGGCGCGGTGACCGGGTCGCCATCGTGCTTGCCAACGGCCCCGAAATGGCGACTGCCTTCATGGCCTTTGCCGCCGGGGCGACGACGGCACCGCTTAATCCCAACTACCGGGCCGATGAATACCGCTTCTACCTTGAAGACCTGAAGGCCAGGGTGCTGGTTGTCGAAGAGGACAGCACATCGCCTGCTATTGAAGTTGCCGCCGAACTCGGCGTGCCTGTCATCCGGCTTCGCGTGACCGAAGAAATGGCCGCCGGTGAATTTGAAATTATTGGCGGGGATGGCCTGTCATCCGGCACCCCCCCGGCGTCTTCCGGCCTGGCCCAGGCTGACGATGTCGGCCTGGTACTGCATACATCAGGAACCACCTCACGGCCAAAGCTGGTGCCGTTAAGCCAGCGTAACCTGGTTGCTTCGGCCGTCAGCATTGGCAATACGCTTAAGCTGGTTCCGGGGGATCGCAGCCTTAATATCATGCCGCTGTTTCACATCCACGGCCTGATTGCCACCGTGCTGTCATCTCTGGCGGCGGGCGCAAGCGTTTATTGCACGCCCGGTTTCAACGCCTTGAAAGTTTTCAAGTGGCTGGCCGATTCCAAGCCGACCTGGTACTCCGCCGTGCCGACCATGCATCAGGCCATTTTAAGCCGCGCTAAAAATAATGCGGACACCATTGCCCAGATGAAACTTCGTTTTGCGAGATCTTCATCGTCGTCGTTGCCGCCGCAGGTAATGGCCGAATTGGAAGAAACTTTCGGCTGTCCGGTGATTGAAGCATACGGCATGACCGAAGCGACCCATCAGATGGCATCCAACCCCTTGCCGCCAGCTGCCCGCAAGCCCGGCACGGTGGGCATCGCCGCCGGGCCGGAAGTAGCGATCATGAGTGACGACGGCACATTCCTTGAATCCGGCCAAACCGGCGAGATTGTTATCAAGGGCGAAAACGTGACGGCGGGCTATGAAAACAATCCGAAGGCCAACGAAGAAAACTTCACCAATGGCTGGTTTCGTACCGGCGATCAGGGCATCATGGACGACGAAGGGTACCTCGCCATTACCGGACGCCTGAAAGAAATTATCAACCGGGGTGGCGAAAAAATATCGCCGCGGGAAGTTGATGAAGTGCTGATGGATCATCCGGCCGTGCAACAAGTTGTGACCTTTGCCATACCCCACGACAAGCTTGGCGAAGAGGTCGCCGCTGTCGTTGTGCTACGTGAAGGCGAGCAAGCTGAAGAAAACGATATTCGCAATTTTGCCAAAGGCCATTTGGCTGATTTCAAGGTGCCCAAGAAGATCATCTTCATGGATGAAATTCCAAAGGGTGCGACCGGAAAACTGCAGCGTATCGGCCTGGCCGAAAAATTGGGGCTCGCCTGAATGAAGATCTGTATCTATGGCGCTGGTGCAATCGGCGGCTATATGGGTGCGGAATTGGCACGCAGCGGAATTGATGTTGGCCTTATCGCGCGCGGACCACACCTGGCGGCCATGCGTGAAAATGGCCTTCGCTTAAGGATCGGTGATGAAGAACATATCACCCATCCGACATGCACCGATAATCCGGCCGATCTTGGTCACCAGGATTTTGTTATTGTCACATTGAAAGCTCATTCGGTGCCCCTCGTGGTGGACGCCATGCAGCCGCTTCTAGGCCCTGATACGGCGGTGGTGACGGCGGTTAACGGTGTGCCGTGGTGGTATTTTCATGAACTTTCTGGCGACTACGAAGGGCGGCGCATGGAAAGCGTCGATCCGGGTGGCGTTCAGTGGGATGGCATTGGCCCGGAACGCGCCATCGGCTGCGTCGTCTATCCAGCTTGCGAGATCACCGAGCCAGGCATCATTCAGCATACCAGCGGCAATAAATTTACCTTAGGGGAGCCCAGTGGCGAGAAGACAGAGCGTATCCAGAACCTAAGCCAGGCGCTGATCGCGGCCAATTTGAAGGCTCCCGTACGGCCACGTATTCGCGATGAAATCTGGATCAAGCTATGGGGTAACCTGAGCTTCAACCCGATCAGCGTGTTGACCACAGCCACACTTGAAGAGATAGCCGGTGACGAAGGTACCCGGGCCATCGTCCGCGCCATGATGGTCGAGGCGCAGGCCGTCGGCGAGGCCTTGGGGGTGAAATTTCCGGTCACGGTCGAGAAGCGCATTGACGGTGCCGCTGCCGTCGGCGCTCACAAAACATCCATGTTGCAGGACCTGGAATTGGGCCGGCCCATGGAAATAGACGCCCTGGTCGCCGCCGTTGCCGAAATGGGCGATCTGGTCGGGATTGAAACGCCGACCATCAACACCATTCTAGCGCTGGTCCGCCAACGTGCGCGCGTGGCCGGTAGTTACAAATAAAATAGTGCTTCAGGCGAGGAACCAACAATGACACATAAAATCGTATTTCTTGATTGCGACACCGTTGCCCCATACGTCACCGTCCGCAAGCCGGATTTTGAACATGATTGGAAAGATTACGGGAAAACCAGCGTCGATCAGGTGGTCGAACGGTTGAGCGGCGCCGACATCGCGGTTGTCAACAAGGTGAAGATTACCGCCGAAATGCTCGATCAGTTGCCTGATTTAAAACTCATCGCTGTCGCGGCTACCGGCACCGATAATTTTGACCTTGCCGCCTGCAAGAAAAACGGCGTCACCGTTTCCAATATTCGTAATTACGCCATCCACACGGTGCCCGAACTGACCTTTGGCCTGATCCTGGCGCTCCGGCGCGGCATTATCGGTTACCGGGAAGATGTGAAAAACGGCGAATGGAAAAAGTCCGAACAGTTCTGCTTCTTCAACCATCCCATCAACGATCTGCATGGATCAAAACTTGGCATCATTGGTGAGGGCTCCATTGGCCAATCGGTGGCGACCATCGCCAAGGTCTTCGGTATGCAGGTTATGTTCGCCGCCCATAAGGGCGTCCAGGGTTTAGGCCCCCTTTACACGCCGTTTGATGAAGTGATTGAGACCAGCGATGTCATTGCCCTGCACTGCCCGCTGATGCCGGCAACCAAGGGCATTGTCGGCATGGATGAATTCCGGCGCATGAAGCGAACGGCCCTTGTTATCAACACCGCCCGCGGTGGCCTGATAGACGATGCGGACCTGGCCCAGGCGATCACCGAAGGGCTGATTGCCGGCGCTGGCATTGATGTTGTTTGTAGTGAGCCGCCAGAAAACGACAACCCCATGCTGAAACTTCTCGACCGGCCCAACGTTATTGTCACGCCGCACGTTGCCTGGGCCAGCCAGGAAGCCATGCAAATTTTGTGTGACCAATTGATCGATAATATTGAAAACTTTGTCGCCGGATCGCCGTCGAATATTGTTGGTTGATGGGCATGCAAACATGCTGAGCTTGCATTCGGAACCTGTGCAGGACCATTGGCTGGACGCTTATGGGCATTTGAACGAAGCCTACTACCTTGTGCCGTTCAGCAATGCCACTTGGCAGCTTCAGGAATACTTTTCCATTGGCGTTGATTATTTTGAGCGCACAGGCGCCGCATTGTATACGGTTGAAAGCCATGTTCGTTACCTGAAGGAAGTGCGGGCGCCGGCCGTAATGGAAATTGAATCAATGATCCTTGGCTCGGACGCAAAGCGGATTCGATTTGCTCATGTGATGAAAGTCGATGGCGTGGAAAGGTCAACGTTCGAGTGCCTTGGATTGCATTTTGATACCCGGGCGGGAAAAACGGCACCGATGGCCGATAACGTTCAATCGGCATTAAAGGCAGCCGCAGTGTCCGTGCTTCCGGACTGGTGCGGTCGCAGCGTCACCCTGGATAAAAAATAATCTCAAATTAGGCCAACCCTTGAATCCGGCGTCTTAAATCGCTGGGTGTCATGGAAAAATGCTGGCGAAAGGCGCGGGTCAGGGCGCTGGCCGACGAGAATCCGGTACGAACGGCGATCTCGGAAACCGGCATGATTGTTTCCATGGCCATGGAACGGGCCGCCGACAGTCGAACATGTTGGTAATAGCCGACGGGGGTGGTGTTGAGAATGCCCCTGATCCGGCGCTCGAGTTTCTTTTGTGAATGGCCCAGTCGGCGGGCAATTTCCCCTATTGTCAGGGGTGTCTCGATGTTGGATTCCATCAGGGCGATGACCGGGCCAATGTCCGATGGATAGGGCAGCGAGTCCATGGGCGGCGGGGCGCGTTGCGGGTCTCCACCCACATGGGTGCCGTCGTAAATAAACAAACCGGCCACATCCAGACGCAGGGCCTCGCCATGGCGCTCGCGGATAAGGTGAAGCATAAGGTCAAGCGTCGTCGTGGCGCCGCCGGCGGTGATTCGGTCCCGATCAATAACGAACCGATCGGCCACAGTCAGGACTTCGTGGAAGGCTTCTTCAAAAATCCCCAATTCCTGCCAGTGAATGGTCGCGTGATAGCCATCAAGCAAGCCGGCTTCGGCCAAAATGAAACTTCCCGTATCAAGGCCACCCAAAATGCGGTTTTGCCGGGAAAGCTGGACCAGTTCTCTCAGAAGTGGCTTGGAAACCTGACGTTTGTAGTCGTAACTGGAAACCACAAACAGGGTGTTTGTCTCATGGGCATCTTGCAGCCGCTTGGTGGCCCCTGTCGTCAGCCCGCTGGAGCTGACGGCATCCCTTCCATCCAGGGAGTAGAGGCTCCAGCTATATAAGGGGCGCCCGGCAATAAGGTTGGCGGCCCTGAGCGGTTCGAGGGCATTGGCCAGGCAAAGACTGCTGAATTTTGGCAACAACAGGAAACCAAAGTGTTCAGGGGAAATATTTGTCGATAAATGGCTCATACTGTCTAAAAATGTATCAAAACATCCCTCAACCGGCAATAGACTTCCTTATCCGATAGGTAGGGGGACATGACATGAATTGGGAAGTATTCCTGACCTGCGCCGTTACCGGCGCTGGCGATACAGCAGATAAAAGTGACCATGTGCCGGTCACACCGGAACAAATAGCCAGCTCTGCGATTGATGCCGCAAAGGCGGGGGCCGCCGTCGTGCATATTCATGTGCGTGACCCGGAAACCGGCAAGGGATCTCGTGATCCTGAATTGTTCAAAGAAACCGTCGACCGTATCCGTTCCGCCGATGTTGATGTGGTCATTAACCTGACCGCCGGCATGGGCGGTGATCTGGTGCTGGGCGGTGCGGAAACGCCCCTGCCGCTGAATGATGCCGGGACTGATATGGCCGGGGCGACGGAACGCCTTGTTCATGTCAGCAACCTGCTGCCTGAAATATGCACGCTGGATTGCGGATCCATGAACTTTGCCGCCGGTGGCGACTATGTCATGACCAATACGCCAGATACCCTGCGCGCCATGGCCCGGCACGTTCAATCGTTAGGCGTCAGGCCCGAACTCGAGGTTTTTGATTTCGGCCATCTGGTCATGGTTAAGGATCTGGTAAAAGAAGGCTTGATCGATGATCCGTTAATGATCCAGTTGTGTATGGGTATCCCTTATGGTGCCCCAGACGATCCAAACACATTCATGGCCATGGTCAACGCCTTGCCGGACAATTGCGTATTTTCGTCCTTTTCCATCGGCCGCATGCAAATTCCCTTTGTTGCCATGGCGGCACTTGCCGGGGGCAATGTCAGGGTCGGTTTGGAAGACAACATTTACCTTTCCAAAGGTGTCAAAACATCCAACGCCGGTCTGGTCGAGCGTGCCGTCACGTTGCTTGAATCAATGAACGTAAAAGTCATCGGACCGGATGAAGTGCGCCGGAAACTCAAGCTCGTTAAACGGTCATAGCCATGAGAAAAATCAAAACAGTTGGCCTTCTGGGTGGCGGTGTTATCGGTGCCGGGTGGGCGGCCCGGTGCCTGCTGAACGGGTTGGACGTAGCGCTTTTTGATCTCGACCCGGAGGCTGAGAAAAAAACAACCGAGGTTCTGGATAACGCCCGACGCGCTTACAAGCAAATTGCCCCGTCATCGTTGCCGAACGAAGGAAATATTCGCTTTGCAGGGTCTATCGGCGAAGCCGTCGAAGCGGCCGACTTTGTCCAGGAAAGCCTGCCCGAACGGGAAGATTTGAAAAAATCTGTCTTGGCTGATGCCTGCCAGGTTATGGGCCCGGATGTGATTATCGGCTCGTCCACATCGGGCTTGCTGCCATCACGCATTCAGGCCGACATTAAAAACCCGGAACGTTTCGTCGTTGGCCATCCGTTTAATCCTGTGTACCTGATGCCGCTTGTCGAAGTTTGTGGCGGCAACCTGACATCGAGCGAAACCAAAGAAAACGCCATGACGTTCTATGGCTCTATCGGCATGCGACCCCTTCATGTGCGAAAGGAAATTGATGGCTTCATCGCCGACAGGCTGATGGAAGCGTTGTGGCGCGAGGCCCTGTGGATGATCAATGACGATGTCGCCACCGCCGAGGAAATAGATGACGCCATGCGCTTTGGCCCCGGCCTTCGCTGGTCATTCATGGGAACCTTCCTGACCTATCGAATCGCCGGCGGGACTGGCGGCATGCGTCATTTCATGGAGCAGTTTGGCCCGACGCTCCAATTGCCGTGGACGAAACTGATGGATGTGCCGGACTTGACCGATGACCTGGTCGACAAGATCGCCCGGCAATCGGACGATCAGGCGGGAGATGCATCGATCCGGGAGCTGGAGCGCTTGCGCGACGATTGTCTTGTCTCGGTCATGCAGGGCCTGGAATCCCGGAATTACGGTGCCGGTGAAATTCTTGGGAAATTCAGGAAGCGCCTTCAGGAAGGAGACAGGTAATGGACTTCGGCTTAAGCCACGAACAGGAAATGGTCGTCGATACGGTCCGCGCCTTCGTCGAAAAAGAATTTTATCCCCTGGAGGCGGAAATTGAACGCACAGGCCATGTGCCACCCGAGTTGGGCCGGGAAATACAGAAAAAGGTCCTGGATATTGGCTTTTATGCTCCCAACATCCCTGAGGAATTTGGCGGCGGCGGTCTCGATAGTTTGACCTTCACCCTGCTTGAGCGCGAACTGGGGCGGTCGTCCATGGCCTTGAATGTATGGTGGGGGAGGCCGTCGAATATCCTCTGCGCCTGCAACGACGAGCAGCGTGCGCGCTATCTCATCCCCTGCGTCAAGGGCGAGAAAATGGATGCCCTGGCGATGACCGAACCGGACGCCGGTTCCGACGTTCGCGGCATGAAAACAACGGCCCGCAAGGACGGCGATGACTGGATCATCAATGGTACAAAGCATTTCATATCCCATGCGAATATCGCTGATTTTGTGATCGTTTTCGTGGCGACGGGCGAAGATGAGACTCCCCGGGGGCCACGCAAGCGGATCACCTGTTTCCTTGTTGACCGGGGCACGCCGGGGTTTGAAATTAATGATGGCTATGAATCGGTGTCGCATCGCGGCTATCACAATTGCATCCTGAACTTCGACGAATGCCGGGTTCCCGCCGCGCAAATGCTGGGAGAAGAAGGTCTGGGATTCGAGGTCGCCAACACCTGGCTCGTCGCTACCCGGCTGTCGGTGGCGGCATTTTCTGTTGGCCGGGCACGGCGCGCTTTCGACCTTGCCCTCGCATGGGCGGCCGAGAGAAAGCAATTCGGCCAGCAGATCAGTAAATTTCAAGGCGTCTCGTTCAAGTTGGCAGACATGATTACCGAAATTGATGCAGCCGACCTGTTGACCTTGTCGGCGGCATGGCAACTGGATCAAGGCATTGACGCCAACCGAGCGATATCCCAGGCCAAGTTGTTTGCCACCGAAATGTTGGCCCGCGTGACCGACGAGGCAATCCAGATTCACGGCGGCATGGGACTGATGAAAGACCTGCCGCTGGAACGTTTCTGGCGAGATGCCCGGGTCGAGCGTATTTGGGATGGCACCAGCGAGATTCAGCGGCATATCATCTCGCGGGAACTGCTGCGCCCCATCGGGGGGTAAGCAGAAAATGGATTTATCACGGCTCCTGCGCCCCCGTTCAATCGCTGTTTTCGGCGGTAAATTCGCCGAAGCGGTCATTCTTCAATGTCAGCAGATGGATTACAAAGGCGAGCTTTGGCCGGTGAATCCGAACCGCAGCGATGTCCTCGGTCATGCATGCTTTGCCACAACCGGTGACCTGCCCGGCCCACCTGATGCCGCCTTCATCGGGGTTAACCGCAACAAGACCATCAATGTGATCGCAGAACTTTCTGCCATGGGGGCGGGCGGGGCGACGGCATTTGCCTCTGGCTTCAAGGAAACCGGCGCCGAAGGCGAGAGTTTGCAAAATGCCTTTATAGAGGCGGCCGGCGACATGCCCGTTATCGGACCCAATTGCTATGGCCTGATAAACTATCTGGATGGTGCTTTGATGTGGCCCGATATGCATGGTGGGCGGCGGGTTAAGCGCGGCGTCGCCATCCTTGCCCAATCCAGCAATATCGCCATCAACCTGACCATGAACCGGCGCGGCCTGCCCATCGCCTATCTGGCGACCCTTGGAAATCAGGCTGTGGTCGGTATGCCGGCAATGATCGAGGCCTATCTGGATGATCCACGTGTCACCGCCATCGGCCTGCATCTGGAAGGCATCAACGATCCCGAAGCATTGGCCGCCGCCATCAAAAAGGCCCACGACAGGGACGTGCCCGTGGTCGCTATAAAGTCTGGAAAATCAGAGGGCGGCGCCAGATTGACTTTCAGCCATACGGCATCCCTATCGGGTTCCGATACCGTCATGGATGCCTTTTTCGAAAATCTGGGAGTCGCTCGGGTCGATACCCTGTCCAGATTTCTCGAAACCCTAATGCTGCTTCATGTGGGAGGGGCCTTGCCCGGAAACAATATTGTCACCATGAGTTGCTCGGGCGGGGAAGCGGCGTTGATTTCCGATGTTGGGGAGCATCGAGGTATAAGTTTTCGGCCCTTCACCGATAAAGACACAAAACGCATTCGAAAAACGGTTAACGAATTGGTGACGGTCTCAAATCCCTTTGATTATCATATGTTTGACTGGGGGAATGAAAAAAACCTGAATGGGACTTTCAAGGCAGTCATGGCAAGCGGTCATGATCTGTTCATCCTTGTGCTTGATTTTCCACGCGAAGAATCCGGCAGCGACCATGACTGGCAGGCCTCTCTGCGTGCCCTTGAAGATGCTGCCACTGTAACTGGTGGCCGCGCCGCGGTGCTTGCGACCTTGCCTGAAAACATGCCGGAACATGTGGCCCTTGATCTGCTGCAAAAGGGAATTACACCTTTATGCGGCATCGATGATGCCATGGCGGCGATTCAAGCCGCCGCCATGCTCGGGGTTTCCGGGCCGGCTACGCGGTTCAAGATGCTGTCCAGCCCGGACCCGGCAAGAGTCGGGAAAACACTGACGGAATGGCAAAGCAAGCAGCTGCTCAACCAATACGGAATCGATATTCCAGAAGGACAGTTGTGCCATTCTGTTGAGGAAGCCTTGGAGGCGGCAAAGAAACTTGGCTATCCGCTGGTGGTAAAGGCCGTCGGCTCCAAGCTTCAGCACAAGACCGAGTTGAATGCGGTGCGCCTGGGCCTTGTGGACGAGGCAGGCATTCGAACGGCGGCCAATGATCTTATTGGTTTGGGCGAGGCGGTTCTCGTTGAACGTATGGCGGAAAATCCGATCTCTGAATTGATCATCGGTGTTAATATCGACCCTGTTGTCGGTATGTATCTGTTGATCGGTTTTGGCGGTATTATGACGGAAATTATCGCCGATAGCCGTATCTTGCTAATGCCTGCGGGCAGGGCCGAAATTACCAAGGCGATTATGTCATTGAAGGCGGCGCCGCTTTTGTGCGGCTATAGAGGCAGGCCGGTGGCCGACCTTGATGCCATTGTCGATACCGTTCTTGCCGTTCAAAGCCTTGCGGTTGATCATGCTGGAAAACTGATCGAACTGGACATTAATCCGCTTCTTGTCAATTCAGGCGGGGCGGTTGCCGTGGATGCTCTTATAAGACTTGTGGAGGAATAAGATGACAGAAAATGCGATAAAAGTTGAGCGCCGCGGCGCAGTCCTGGAAGTCACCATCGACAGGCCCAAGGCAAACGCCATCGATGTGGCGACCAGCCGCAAGTTGGGCGAGGTATTCGCCTCTTTTCGCGACGACCCCGACCTGCGGGTGGCGATCGTTACCGGCGGTGGCGATAAATTTTTTTCCGCCGGTTGGGATTTGAAGGCGGCGGCTGACGGCGAGACGCCGGATTCCGATTACGGGGTCGGGGGCTTCGGCGGTTTGCAGGAGTTACCAAACCTGAACAAGCCGGTGATCGCCGCCCTGAACGGCATGGCCGTCGGCGGCGGGTTCGAAATCGCGCTTTCCACTGACATTATCATCGCCGCCGAGCACGTTCGCTTTTCCCTGCCGGAAATAAAGGCAGGTACTGTTGCGGATGCGGCATCCATCAAGCTTCCGCGCCGAATTCCTTATCATGTGGCCATGGAATTTTTATTCACAGGGCGCTGGATGGACGCGGAGGAAGCGCTGAAATGGGGGCTGGTTAACGAAATCGTCCCGGCCGATCGACTGATGGAGCGGGCACGCGAAGTCGCCGATCTTCTCAGCAACGGCCCATCCCTGGTTTTTGCGGCGATCAAGGAAGTCGCCCGCGAGACCGAGGGCATGCCCTTTCATAAAGCTCTTTCCCTGGTGACCAATCGCAAATTGCCGACGGTCGATATCCTTTACGGAAGCGAGGACGTGAAGGAAGGTCCGCTGGCATTCGCTGAAAAACGTGAACCCGTATGGAAAGGAAGGTAGCGAAAGCATCAACTCAGGTGTCGATTAGTAGCCGATCGACCCGCCCGTTTCCAATGATGTGGCTGTCCAGTATTTCGTTAACATCCGCCTTCGTTTTGTATGAGTACCAGACCCCTTCCGGGTAAATTACCATGACCGGTCCGGATTTGCATCGGGCCAGGCAGCCGGATTTGTTGACGCGAATTTTGCCGATGCCAAGTTCTTTGGCCCGGGTTTTCATATAGTCATGAAGATCCACGGAGCCACTTGTCGCACAGCTGCCGAGGGTATTTTCCAAAGGGCGCTCGTTGATGCAGCAGAAAACGTGAATATCAAAAAAAAGGCCCGGCCTTTTCGGTTGGTCGGTCATCGCATTGAGGCTCCGTTATATTTTTCGTTCCAATTATGATTTTGATTTGTCGGAAACGATATGCATCTCGCGCTGCGGGAACGGAATGGAATATCCTTTTTCCTCAAGCCGTACTTTCGCCGACTTGGTCAGGTCACTAAGTGTCGGCCAGTAATCGCCGCTTTTGGTCCAGCATCGCAAGTTCAGGTTAACGCAACTGTCGGCAAGCCCGGTAACCAGGACCAAAGGTTCGGGGGCACCCAAAATCCGATTGTCCGACTTCATCAAGGCCGTCATTTCATGGCTCGCCCCGTCGATATCGTCGTTGTAGCTGATGCCAATGACAAGGTCGATGCGGCGTTCCGGGTTGCGGGAATAATTTATGATGGTGCTGCCCCACAGGGTCGAGTTGGGAGCCGAAATGAAAAGGCCGCCTATGGTTTTAAGGCGTGTCGTGAAAAGGCCAATTTCCTCCACCGTGCCTGAAATCCCACCGGCTTCAATATACTCATCGACATGGAACGGCCTCAGGAACAACAGCATGACGCCGGCGGCGATGTTCGATAGCGTGCCTTGCAAGGCCAGGCCAACGGCCAGACCGGCGGCACCGAAAACGGCGATAATGCTCGTCGTTTCGACCCCGAATCGGGCAAGAACCGCAATGATGACAAAAACCAACACCGAATACCGAACCAGGCTCGACACGATCGGCCGGATGGTCTGATCCATGTGCGGTACACGGTCAAGAGCGCGGTTTGTCAGGCGGCCGACCCAACGAGCGGCGATCCAGCCAATAATCAGGATGGCCAGAGCCGACAGCACATTTACGCCGTAGACGAGGGCCAATTCCGTCCCGCGTTCGACCAGTTTTGTGGTGGCTTCGTTCATTTTTTCAACAATTCCAATGTCTGCCGATGTGTGGACATTACCTGTTTTCCAGCCTGTCGTTAACCAAATCGTGAACTGTACGTTGAGAATTCTTATATATCATATATGGGATAAACCCGGAGGTACGTTCAAGATGGGCTTGTTGCAGACCCTGTTGAGGCCGGATAGCGAGGAACGGGAACTCGGCGAGCGTATGGTCATCGCCAAGGCCGCAAATGCGCTGCAAGTCGGTGAATTTCAGCTCCTGCAATTGGCCTATCATGACTGGTTTGGCAAGGACTTGCCGGAAACCCTGATCTCGCAACTGTTTTCCGCCTATATGCTGGCCGGCCAGGTGCCCCCCTGGGCACGTCATTATGCCCGTAAGATCAATGTCCTCTCGGATAAAGGGCAGCTACACGATTATGCGCCGGGTTTTCATGTCTATGACCACGATTACCACACATATGTGCCGGAGGGTGCCCGGCGGTTCTGGGGTGCTGTGGCGATGCTTGTCGGGGCGATTGGCGGGGCCATTATACTGGCGTCGCTGTCCATCGGCACACCGACCAGCATGTTTCCGCCATATCTGGATGAAACCGAGCTGCGGCCCCGCGGGGAGGCGGTCGTAGATGGCCGCGCCGATGACATCCAGAATAATTCAACTTTGCCTGATATGGGCGTTGTCGGGGCTGGCAAGACGCGCTAGTTTCCCGTCATGTTTGATTTTGCCGGTGAACAAGAACAACTTCTGAACTGGATTTTCCTGGCGGCGACCGGTTTTATCGCCGTTCACGGCATTCGCTTCCGCGACAAGGAAGGCAACACGGATTTCGTGCGCCTGCTGTTCGGGACCATCGCCGCCGTCTTTTTCTTCAGGGTCCTGTTTCAGGATATGCTGGGCATCGTGCATTTCTAGCCTAGTTGGGCTTGTACATGCGCTGCTCGGCATCCTTTTCGGGCAACTTAAGACATTCGCCCGGCGTCAGTTCAGGCAACTTTTCATACAAATACTGTGCCCTTGTGCGTGCCGTTGAAGGCTGCGGCGTGCCATAAATAATCTTGTCAACGATGCCGGGGCCGTCAACGGCGCCCTCATCCGTCTTCAGGGCAGAAATATAATCATCCAGGGCTTCCTTATGCCGGCACAGGCGATCAAAAAGCACACCGCGATTGTTATAGGCGGCGGCCAGGGTGCCGATGCCGGTGCGGTCGTCCGGTTCAAGCGATTTGGTTAAATAATTAATCAGATAGGTGAGTTCGGCCTCGGCCTCGATCGGGTGGTCATTCTGCAGGAATACCAGTGCCCGGCCCATCAGGGCGCCGCGGTGATCAGGTGAAACTTTCAGCGCCGCATCGAACCGTTCCAGCGCATCGTCATACAGCTTGTCGCCCAAAAAGATATCGCCCTGGCGTACTTCATGGTCACCGTCAGGGGTGTTTCGATAGGAGTTGACGATAGCCCAGATGCTGAACATGCCGAAGGTGGCAAAAGCCATCAGGATGATAAAACGGCGGATGACGCGGGGGTTGGCAAAGAGTTTCATTCAGGGCGCCTTGAAAAGCTGATTCACATAAATGAGAGCAAACACGAAGGACAGCAGTGCAGATGTCACGGCGGCGCGGTTTTTAAGGCGGCGCTTCCTCGCCTCGTCAGCCCCGCCTTCCTTGGCCTCGGCACGGCGCACCGATAACACCCAGATCATTTGGCGCAGGGGGAAAAACAGGGCGGCAGTCAGTCCTATCGTCCACAGCCATTGGTATTCAGGGGTGAAGTATTGCTGCATGAAAGCCGTTTCGATGATCGGGATAAGAATGTCGGAAAGGTAACAAAAAAAAGGGGGAAAGGCCAAGGCCCTTCCCCCGATATTTTAGTGGATGGAAGCTTTAATTGCTCGGCCTTTCTAACGTGCTGTCGCCGATATCTTCCACAAGCGCCATAACTTCTTTTTCGGGCACGGTGGACATTTCCATCTTGTACGCCAGGAACCACATCATGCCGACGCCGAGGGCCCAGAACAGGATCTGCCAGGCCCAGATTGACGGCATACCGAAGGTCCACCCCTCAACGCCCACATTCGGGGCCCCGAAGATGTCATTGCCGATAACGGCACCCGGCCCGATGCCGAAGAATATCCACGCAAGTGTGATGATCCAGGCAATGGGTTTCAGGCCCTGCTTGCTGGCAGGCAAGGAGGCATGTTCCCTCAGGAAGTTGTGGTATTTCATGCGGTGGGCAAGGTCCGAATCATTCTGTGTCATTGCCGAAACCGGTAGGGCAACAAGCAGATTGAAGAACATTCCCCAGAACGCAGAGTGCATGGTCAGCGGCCAACGACCCCACGGCAGGTCACCACCGAAGAACTTGGCGATCGAGATGCCAAATGATTCGGAGAAGATAACTGCGATAAGACCGACAGTAAGCCCAAGGGTGACACCCTGACGGGTGAGCCACGGGAACCATGTGACGGATGCCAGCGCCGGCCACATCTGGAAGCCGAAGGCAACTGCCAGCCCCCCCAGAAGAACCAGAGCATCGGTCGAATAGGTGGCCACCAACAGCGCCGAAACGACGATGAAGGCAACGCCCATGCGCCCGAACAGCTTTTGCGTGGTGTGCGAAGCGGTCGGGTTCAGGTAGCGCTTATAGAGGTCGCGCGTCAGCATGCCGCCGGCGGTTGACATATAAGCCGCCCCCGTTGACTGCATGGCGGCAAGCGCACACACGGCCAAAAGTCCGACCAGCCACGGGGTGGTTTCACCGATGGTATTGAAGTAATGCGGAACCAGACCGCCCTGCTTATTGGCAGTCAGGTCAGGCAGAATGTTATTCAACGCCAGTCCGGCCTCGGTAACAGCACCGTTGGCACCCAGCAGGTGGGCGCCCATGCCCTGGAACGCCGTGAAGAAAAACAGGATGAAGCCAATCGCGAAGGATGAGGCCCACACCTGCTGTGGCGCAAAGGGTTTCGGGTTATTGTTGGAGAACGACCACATGGTGAACGCCGGGGCAGATTGAATGCCCATCAGCGCGAACATATAGGTCAGGCACATGACGCCGGTCCAAAGACCGCCGACAGGCGTTTCCTTACCAAGACCGGCCGTCCACTGGATGACTCCCGGAATGGCAAAGTAGGCATTATAGTCGCCGCCGCCAAAGCCCTTGGTTGTTCCCCATTTACCGATATCGGTTTTGCCCAACGCAGCCAGGCCCTGTTGCAGGGAATCCCAACCGCCGGCCGCATTCAATGCGATTGTGCCGGTGATGACGATACCCAAGGCCAGCAAGATACACTGCAGGGTGTCCACGTAGGCCACCGCGCGCAGGCCGCCGGTGGCGACGTAAATGAGCACGACAGCCGACAGAACCCACATACCGACATCTTTATCGACGGCACCGTCGGTCAGCACGTTGAACAGGAACCCGGAAGCGCCGAGCTGAACGCCCAGGTACGGGATCGAGAACAACAGCGCCACGCAGACCGTCAGGATGCGAATGGCATCGCCCTGGAAGTAGTCGGCCAGCATTTCACCCGGCGTCACATAGCCAAAGCGCTTGCCAAGCATCCACTGGCGTTTCAGGAACAGAACACCGGTGAACGGAATGGTGATGGCATAGAATGAAGCGTAGGCATACTGGAAGCCATCGCGATAAACCAGTCCCGGATGGCCCATGAAGGTCCAGCCCGAGAAGGAAGTCGCGGTGGCCGCAAGAACGAACACCCACATTGAAATTTGACGCCCGGCGAGGAAATAGTCAGTCGCCGTTTTGGCCATTCTCGAGCTTTTGATGCCCCAGAAAATACAATAGGCCCAGTAAAGCGCCACGAAGGTATATAGCCATGTGACTTTATCCAAAATACTTCTCCCCTTAACTCTTTAGTCCCTTGTTGAACAATACGGCATTCGTCGGAATGGTAATGACGAGAACCGCATCACAGACCGAAGCCTGCTTGGCCTTACTTAAATAACGCCGCGCCGATAACAACTAATATAGCCGCACCGAAGCTGTAAATGGATAGCATTTCCACCTTTTATAAACAACGATCCAAAAAACCGTTTCCCGTAGTGCGGAATATTGAAGAAACGGGTATATCTGAAAGATGTTAAATCTGCCTAGGGAAGTCGCACTTATATCGCGGATTCCCCCCTTATCCTATTGATATTATGTAATTTTAACATATGTTAAATTAATGGGGGAACGGAAGGGGCAAATGGCGATGGCTTAATGACCCCATTGGGAATAAGTCTGATTATTGAATTAGTTTTTGTGAATATTTGTGGATACTGTGGATGAATTGCTAAAAAACGGGTGACGATTCGGTGCGTTCTCAAACGGCGATTTTCAGCAAACTGGTAAAAGAATTTATGCGTCCGGCACCGCTTCGGGTGAGTGGGGAAACGCCGCTTGCCGACGTCACTGCCGCCATGAGCGAAACCGAAACATCGAGCGCACTGGTTTGTGATGATGTGGGTCGATTGGTCGGCATCATCACCGAACAGGATATCACGCGCCGCGTCGCTTTCCGCTTGGATGCCAATAGCCCGGCCCGTGACGCCATGACATCGCCGGTTATGACCATCGCTCCTAACGAATACCTTTATCACGCCATCGCCCGAATGCGCCGACAAGGGTTGAAGCACATGGCGGTTGTCGATGATACCTGCAAGCCGCTCGGCATGCTTGACCTGCATGATGCCATGGCCGTCGCCAATGAGCGCATGATGGGGCAGATCGACCGGTTGACCCATGAAGGCAGTATCCAGGGCCTGAAGGAGATCAAGGATGCCCAGGTGAGTCTGGCCCGCGAATTGTTGGATGACAACCTGCCGGCAACCGATGTGCAGGCACTGCTGACTCACGTGAATAACGATATTTATCGCCGCGTCATCGAACTGGCTCTCGCCGATATGAAGGCCGAAGGATTGGGCGAGCCGCCGGTCACGTTCGCGGCAATCGTTTTCGGTTCCGGCGGACGCGGCGAAAATTACCTTTTCCCCGACCAGGACAACGGCTTCATCCTGGGTGATTATCCGGATGCAGAACATGACCGGATCGATGGTTTTTTCATTGAACTGGCCGAACGCATGACCCGCGATCTTGATGCGGTCGGCTTGCCGCTGTGCAAGGGTTACTGCATGGCAGTCAATCCGCTGTGGCGCAAAACGTTGCCCCAGTGGGTCCACCAGATCGACCTGTGGGGGCGCAAACATAACTTTGTTGCCATCCGCCTATCAGACATCTTTTTCGATTTTTGTGCCGTTTTCGGCGACTTACAACTGGCCCAGCAGCTGCGCGCCAAGGTCGCGACGATGATCGCCGCCAACCATTTCTATCTCAGCGCCATGTTCCATGAAATTGCCGACCATAATGTTGCCCTTGGCGTTTTCGGTGGCTTCTTCGGCGGTTTCAGCACGGAACAGGAAAAGCAGGAGTTCAAGGGCCAGATCAATCTCAAGCATACCGGGACCCTGCCACTGGTTGAGGCAGTGCGCCTGCTGGCGCTTCGCGAAGCGGTGGAGGAAACATCGACCTTAAGCCGTATTTCCCGCCTGCATAAACTAGGCATTTTGGACGACAATGAGCACGAGGGCCTGAGTGCTGCTTTTACGAACCTGACCCATATTCTTTTGAAAAAACAGATTGAGGAATTTCAGGCCGGCAATGCGGTCAACTATTATATTGACCCCGAGATGTTGTCGAAGCGCCGACAGAAGCACTTGACCGAATCCTTACAGGAAATAGACCGCTTGCGCAAAAGGGTACGCACCGAATTCACGGCGGAACTTTTTTAAAACTGTTCCTGCTGTTTGCGGACTTCATGCATCTGGTTTTCTGCGTCTATGGCTTGACGCAACGTTTTGATGCCGCGGCTTTCAAGCATATCGAGCATGCGTAGCAGGACGCCGGCGGTGACAAACGAATCCCCCAGCGCCGTGTGCCGCCCTTCGATTTCGACTCCGAGCCTTTCGGCAATCGCATCCAGGGTGTGCTTGTTGGTCTGATCGTGCAGGAACACAGACAGCAGCAGGGTATCAAGCACGATGTGGTCAAACACGATCCCGGCGGCCTGTTCTTTCAGTTTCAGGAATTTCATGTCGAAGGCGGCGTTGTGGGCAACCAGCACGGCATCGCCGACGAAGGTCTTGAACTCCGGTATCACTGTCAGGATGTCTTTCTCGCCGGTCACCATATCGTCGGTGATGCCATGGAAGCGGATCGAGGCTTTGGGGATTTCCCGCCCCGGATTGACCAGGCTGGTGAATATATCGCCGCGATCGATTTTCCCGTCGCGAACCCGGACGCCGGCGATGGAAATGATCTCGTCGCCAGCCGATGGTTTCAGGCCGGTGGTTTCCGTATCAAAGACCACATAGGTCAGGGACTTCAGGTCGCGTCCGCCAAGTTCTTCCATATGCATGGGTTGGTTCAGCAGGGTGCGGTCATAAAATTCCGGTCGTTCGGGCAGGTGTCGGTGGTCGTGCTGACGCGCCGCCATAATCCGGTCGAGGATAACCCAGGTCAGGGCCAGGAGCCCGCAAACGGCCAGCACCCCATAGGCGGCGGGGGCTCCCGCCATCGACCAGACAAAGCCCGAAATAGCAAAAGACAAGGCTATCAGCGGCCCAAAGACAGCAGAAATGATGGTGCGCAGACTGGTGGCGTGATGGTTCATAAGGTCTTTATGCTAACACATTGGATTCATCGCCCCAATGGGGTACAAAACGCCCCGACATATTACCTTTTTCCTTTTGCCTGACCGGAGACCCCGATGGCCTCATACCAGTATTCCTACGTGATGAAGAACCTGACCAAGACGTTTCCCGGTGGGAAAGAGATTTTGAAGGGTATCACGCTTTCCTTTCTGCCTGGCGCCAAGATTGGCGTGCTGGGCCCCAACGGGGCCGGCAAATCAACACTGATGAAAATCATGGCCGGCATGGACACCGACTTCGGCGGTGAGGCCTGGGCGGCCGAAGGCGTGCGCGTCGGCTACCTGGCTCAAGAGCCGGCACTGGACCCCAAGTTGGATGTTCAGGGCAACATCATGGAAGCCATGGGTGAAACCAAGGCGCTGTTGGATGAATTCAACGAAATCAGCGCCAAATTTGCCGAACCCATGGACGATGACGAGATGAACGACCTGCTCACCAAGCAGGGCGACTTGCAGGAAAAGATTGACGCTGTAAACGGTTGGGAAATTGAGCGCACGCTGGAAATCGCCATGGATGCGCTGCGCTGTCCGCCGGGGGATGCCGACGTGACCAAGCTTTCCGGCGGCGAGCGGCGCCGGGTTGCGCTCTGCCGGTTGCTGCTGGAGCGCCCCGATATTCTGATGCTTGACGAGCCGACCAACCATCTGGATGCGGAATCCGTGGCCTGGCTTGAAACCTTCCTAAAGGATTATGAAGGCACGGTCATGGTTGTCACCCATGATCGGTATTTCCTGGATAACATCACCAACTGGATTTTGGAAATAGATCGCGGCAGGGGGATTCCATACGAGGGCAATTATTCGGCGTGGCTGGAACAGAAACAGAAACGCCTGGCCCAGGAAGAAAAAGAAGAATCTGCCCGTCAACGTAACCTCAAGCACGAACTGGAGTGGATCCGCGCGTCTCCGCGCGCCCGCCAGGCGAAAAGCAAGGCCCGTATTACGGCTTATGATGACCTTTTGGCCGAGGCCGGGGACCGCGCCCAGGATGGGACCCAGATCACCATCCCGCCGGGGCCGCGCCTTGGCGATCTGGTGATCGAAGCGGTCGATCTGCAAAAGGCCTTTGGCGATAAATTGCTGATCGAGGGCCTGTCGTTCAAGTTGCCACCGGGCGGGATCGTCGGCGTTATCGGTCCTAACGGTGCCGGCAAGACAACCCTGTTCAGGATGGTCACCGAAACTGAACAGCCCGATGGCGGATTGCTCAGGATCGGCGATACGGTAAAGCTTGGTTATGTGGACCAGTCCCGCGATTCCCTGGATGATAAGAAATCCGTGTGGGAGGAAATCAGCGACGGTGACGACGAAATAATCCTCGGCAAGCGGGCGGTGGCGTCGCGTGCCTATGTTTCACGCTTCAACTTCAAGGGCGCCGATCAACAGAAGAAAATCGGGCAACTTTCGGGCGGCGAACGCAATCGGGTGCATCTTGCCAACATGTTGAAATCCGGGGCCAACGTTCTGTTGCTCGATGAACCGACCAACGATCTCGATCTGGAAACCCTAAGCGCACTGGAAGATGCCCTTGCCGACTTTGCCGGCTGTGCGATCATCATCTCCCATGACCGCTGGTTCCTTGATCGCCTGGCCACCCATATGCTGGCCTTCGAGGGCGACAGCCAGGTCGTCTGGTTCGAGGGCAACTATGAGGACTATGAGGCCGACCGTCATCGCCGCCTCGGCACCGACGCCGACCAGCCGCACCGGATCAAGTTCAAGCCTTTGAAGCGTTAAAGCCCCTCAGTCGCCGGGCGTTCGCTCCGCTCTCTTGGCTGGGCCTCTGGAAGCCAAAACCAGATTCGCAACAGGGCCTCATTTTGCAAAGCCGGGCTCCTGCCGCCGCCCTGGTGGATGTCGGAATAAACAGTGGCGTTATTTTCGTTCAGAACGAGGGTCTTGTGCACGTGTAGCGGCTCACCCACGTAGGCTGCGAAACGGTCCACATACGAGACGATAATCAGATCCTCGAACAGATCCAGATATTCTTCCTGTTCGGCCTGGGTGGCTTTGCGCCAGTGACGTCCCAGTATCCATTTGCCAATGCCTTTGACGGCGAAGTGGGCGTTGAAAAATGCCCGAAAACGCTTGATGCGTTCGGCCCGGGGCACCGACTTATCAGTTAGTTCGTGGATCGCCTGACTGGCAAGCTCATCGACAAAAGTTTTTGCGGTTTCTTCGAAGCTTGCGGCGGCGGCTACAGGCGTTATGCCTACAAAGGCCGAAAGGGCCAGTGCGGAAAGCAGGCTTATAACGACGCGGCGTTTCATTCTATTTCCGGGAACGACATATCGTCATTGGCGACGCCGTTATTAATTTCATCCTTGCGATGTTGGCGGTAAAGGCTGCGTACGGCGGCGTAGAAATCAAGCGACGAGCGCTCCAGATCTTCTATGGTTTCATAATGGCGGGCCCGGAAGTCAACGGCCATGGCCGATGTCTGGGCCGGGGCGACCCAGTCGGTTTCTGTATTGCCGGCCCAAATGTTAAGCGGGTCGATGAAGAAGTCGACAACCCGGCCAACGGCATCACGCGGGTTGGACGGCCCGAAAACAGGAAGCATCAGATAGGGCCCTTCGGGCACGTTCCATGTCGCCAGGGTTTGTCCAAAATCCTCGTCGCGGAATTCTATCCCCAGGTCGGCAGCAGTATCGCTAAGGCCGAAAATACCGGCTGTAGAGTTGACCAGAAACCGGATAAGGGTCGCAAGCGCACGTTCAAACTCGCCCTGCATCAGGTCGTTAAGGAAAATTACCGGGGCGCGCAGGTTGTTAAGCACGTTGTGAACGCCAAGTCGGACTTTCTCGGGCGCCACTTCGCGGTAAGCCTTGGCCACCGGCTTGACGATGGCCTTATCCAAGGCCTGGTTGAAGGCGAAAATGGCGCGCATGGTCGGCTCGGCCGGGTCATTCGTTTCCTGATATTCGGCAACCGCCTCGGCATCGTTGGAAGCGGGCGCCGTGGCACACCCGACGGCCGTCAGCGCAAAGACGGCAATCAGCAAGGCGCGCATCGATGCACGTAGGCCATAAGGCAATAATTTCGGGTCGCTGTTCAGCAAGGCGAAACTTAATCTCCAAATCACAAAAAACAACCGCTAAAGCGAAAGCAATGCGGACGCCGCACAAACTCCCATCCAAACATAGACCTGATGGTCTGGATCGATTTGTCCGGAAGCCTCCCTGCTACGTTAGGGCGATTTTTCAATCAATTAGCACAGCATTGGCCGAAAAACCATAGCCCTTATTGTTTGAGGGCATGCCGGGAAACGAGGTTTTTTCATAAATGCCAGAGGCGGGCCGGATTCAGGGCTGGACTCTTTACCGGGCTTAATATAAAGATATGCTTATATCTTGATTTAATGAGTGAGGTCGAAGAAAAAAGTGGAGAAGGCGCAGCCCCTGTTAGCCGCTTTGCGCGCGCTCGCCGAGCCGACCCGCTTGCGCTTGCTGGCGCTTTGCTCCAGCGGCGACCTGACGGTCAGTGAACTGGTGTCAATCCTGGGCCAAAGCCAGCCCCGTGTTTCCAGGCACTTAAAATTACTGAGCGAGGCCGGCTTGCTGGAACGTATTCGCGAGGGCAGTTGGGTCTTCTATCGACTCGCCCAAGACAGCGTCGGTGCCGTGCTCGGCGGCCATCTGACGAAACTACTGCCCGATGACGATGAAACCCTGATCCGCGACCTGCAACGACTCGTCGAGGTCAAGCAATTGCGCGAGCGCGCTGCGGCCGATTATTTCAGCCGCAACGCCGAGGCCTGGGATAATGTCCGGTCGCTGCATGTGGACGACAGCGAGGTCGAACGTTCCATGCTCGCCCTAATGGGGGCGGGGGACGGGGAAGAGAGGGATATTGGCGACCTTCTCGATATCGGCACCGGCACAGCACGTATGCTAGAGCTTTTTAGCCCCCGCATCCGGCGCGGGGAAGGCATCGATCTGTCTCATGACATGTTGGCCGTCGCCCGCGCCAACCTGGACAGCGCCGGCATTACCCATTGCTCCGTCCGTCAGGCCGACATGTACCAGATGCCGTTCCAGGCGGAAACTTTCGACGCCGTCACCATTCACCAGGTGCTGCATTTTCTGGACCGCCCCGGACAGGCTATCGCCGAGGCGGCAAAGGTTCTGAAGCCCGGCGGCCGAATGCTGGTCGTCGATTTTGCACCCCACGAACTGGAAAGCCTGCGTGCCGAACACGCACACCGGCGTCTCGGCTTCGAGGACACAGAAGTTGACAAATGGTGTGCCGCCGCCGATCTGAAAACCATAAGTACAGAACATCTGCCGGGGGATCCGCTGACCGTGACCATTTGGCTGGCGCGGAAAAAAGATTAAACAGAGAACGGATCAACACAAAACCAATGACAAGAAAACAAAAACATTTAGAGCGTGATCTGATGAACGTCACCGCCAGGGGGCGACCGCCGCATCCGGAATTGATCGTGGCGCTGCCGCTGCCCAAGGACGTCAATGTGTCGTTTGAATTTTTCCCGCCGGCAACGGAAAAGGCCGAGGCCTCGCTATGGGCCTGCATCGACAGGTTGGCACCGGTCAATCCGGCGTTCGTGTCTGTCACCTATGGGGCCGGCGGCTCGACCCGGGAGCGTACCCACGACACGGTGGTGAAAATCGCCACCGAAACAGACCTCGAGGCCGCCGCGCACCTGACGTGCATCGGTTCCAGCCGCGATGAAATCAAGGCTGTCGCCGAGCGCTACTGGCAGGCTGGCATCCGTCACATTGTTGCCTTGCGCGGCGATGCGCCGGACGGCGACGGGCCGTACACCCCGCATGCCGGTGGCTACGCCTATGCCTCCGACTTGGTTGCCGGACTGAAACAGATCGCCGATTTTGAAATCAGCGTCGCCGCCTATCCGGAAATCCATCCGGAAGCAAAAAGCGCCAGCGACGATCTTGATAACCTGAAGCGCAAGATAGATGCCGGGGCGACACGCGCCATCACCCAGTATTTTTTCGATCCTGATGTCTATCTGAATTTTCTCGACCGGGCCCGGGCCGCCGGCATTCACGTGCCGATCGTGCCGGGCATCCTGCCGGTGACCAATTTCAATCAGGTGAAAAAGTTTTCCGCCCTCAGCGGGACATCCGTTCCCAAGTGGCTGCAGGGCCTGTTCGAAGGACTCGACGACGATCCGGAAACCCGCAAGCTGGTGGCGGCATCGGTGGCCGCCGAACAGTGCCGGGTGCTGCACGCCAGCGGCGTTAAGGACTTCCATTTATATACCCTCAACCGGGCCGACCTGGCTTTTGCCATCTGCCATATTCTCGGCGTCAGGCCGTCTTAAGGAACTGCGACAATGACGACACTCATCGAACAACAACTGGCCAAACGAATTCTGGTGCTCGACGGCGCCATGGGCACAATGATTCAGGGCCATAAGCTGTCAGAGGCCGATTACCGTGGAACGCGCTTCGCCGATCACGGCTCTGACCTGAAGGGCAACAATGACCTGCTGACCCTGACCCAACCGGATGTGATCGAGGGCATTCATGCGGCATTCCTTAAGGCCGGTGCCGACATCGTCGAGACCAACACCTTCAACGCGACGACCATCTCGCAGGCGGACTATGGGCTGGAAAGCATCGTCCGGGAACTGAACGTCGAATCGGCGCGGCTGGCGCGCAAGGCCGCCGACGGGGCGGCGACTCCAGACAGGCCGCGCTTCGTTGCCGGGGTACTGGGGCCGACCAACCGCACCGCCTCGATCTCGCCCGATGTCAACGATCCCGGCTTTCGCAATATCACCTTCGAGGCCCTGGTTGATGCCTATACAGAAGCCACCGACGGCCTGATCGAGGGCGGTGCCGATCTATTGTTGATTGAAACCGTGTTCGATACCCTGAACTGCAAAGCCGCCATCTATGCGGTGTTGAAGTATTTCGACGATCATCAAGTCCGCCTTCCGGTGATGGTGTCGGGCACCATCACCGATGCCTCCGGGCGTACCCTTTCGGGGCAGACGCCGGAAGCCTTCTGGAATTCCGTCGCCCACGCGGATCCGGTCAGCATCGGCTTCAACTGCGCGCTGGGCGCAAAAGACCTGCGTCAGCACGTGCAGGCGGTGGCCGCGGTCGCCCCGACCCGGGTCAGCGTCCATCCCAATGCCGGGCTGCCCAATGAATTCGGCGAATACGATGACACGCCCGAATACATGGCCGGCGCCCTGGCTGAATTTGCCAGTAGCGGGCTGGTTAACATCGTCGGCGGTTGCTGCGGCACGACGCCGGACCACATCCGCGCCATCGCCGATGCGGTATCCGGTATCGCCCCCCGCGCCATCCCGAAAATTTCCCCGGTCAGCCATTTAAGCGGGCTGGAGCCATTGGCCATTGATGACGTTACCGGCTTCGTCAACATCGGCGAGCGCACAAACGTTGCCGGATCGGCCAAATTCGCCAAACTGATCCGCGAAAAAGATTATGAAGCGGCCATCGATATCGCCCGCAGCCAGGTCGAGAACGGCGCCCAGATCATCGACGTCAATGTGGATGATGCCATGCTCGACGCCGAACATGAAATGGTGACGTTCCTGAATCTTGTCGCCTCGGAGCCCGACATATCACGGGTTCCGGTGATGATCGATTCGTCCAAGTTTCCGGTTATCAAAGCCGGCCTGAAATGCATTCAAGGCAAGGGCATTGTAAATTCGATCAGCCTCAAGGAAGGGGATGACGTTCTTATTGAGCAGGCCCTGGAAATCAAAAAATTCGGCGCCGCCGCCGTGGTCATGGCCTTCGATGAAAACGGCCAGGCCGATAGTTACGAGCGGATGATCGAAATTTGCACCCGGTCTTACAAGGTGTTGACGGAAAGGGCCGGGTTTCCGGCTTCCGACATCATTTTCGATCCCAACATCTTTCCCATCGCCACCGGCATCGACGAGCACAGAAACTTTTCTGTCGATTACATCAAGGCGACGAAAACCATCAAGGAAACCTTGCCCGGTGCGCTGATATCGGGTGGCGTCTCGAATATGTCGTTCTCGTTCCGCGGCAATAACCCGGTGCGCGAGGCCATGCACTCGGTGTTCCTGTATCATGCCATCAAGGCCGGCATGAATATGGGCATCGTCAACGCCGGTCAGTTGGCGGTCTATGCGGATATTCCCGATGACCTTAGGATGCGGGTCGAAGACGTGGTCCTTAACCGCCGCGATGATGCCACCGAACGCTTGCTCGATGTTGCCGATGAAACCAGGGGGTCTGCCGCCAAGGGCGCCGTCCCGGACCTTGCGTGGCGGGACGGCCCCGTTGCCAAGCGGCTCGAACACGCCCTGGTCAAGGGCATTACCGAATTCATCGTCGCCGATACGGAAGAGGCGCGGCTTGTCGCTGACCGCCCGATCCACGTTATTGAGGGGCCATTGATGGACGGCATGAATGTGGTTGGCGACCTGTTCGGCTCGGGACAAATGTTCCTGCCCCAGGTGGTCAAGTCGGCTCGCGTCATGAAACAGGCGGTGGCCCACTTGCTGCCGTTTATCGAGGCCGAAAAACTGATAACCGGCGATGCCGGCGGGGCCAAGGGCAAGGTCCTGATGGCGACGGTGAAGGGCGATGTCCATGACATCGGCAAGAACATCGTCGGCGTTGTTTTGCAATGCAACAACTTCGAGGTTATCGACCTTGGCGTCATGGTGCCCTATTCAAAAATTCTGGAAGTCGCGGCCGAGGAAAACGTCGATATCATCGGCCTTTCCGGCCTGATCACACCGTCGCTGGATGAAATGTGCACGGTCGCCGCCGAAATGAAGCGCGAAGGGTTTAACCTTCCGTTGCTGATCGGCGGGGCGACCACGTCGGCCGTTCACACGGCGGTCAGAATCGCGCCCAATTACGACGGGCCGGTGATTTACGTGACCGATGCGTCGCGCGCCGTCGGCGTCGTCTCAAATTTGGCCAGTGACACCGGACTCGACGACTATGTGGCCGGGATCAGGGCCGAACAGGATGATCTTCGCGACCGCCACGCCCGGCGCGACAAGAAAGTTAACAAGCAGTCGCTGGAAGCCGCCCGGGGGGCGCGTCACATCATCGATTGGAAGGCCGCGCCGCCGGCGCCGGAACCGGTGTTCTTGGGCACCAGGGTGTTTGACGATTACGACCTGAACGAGATCGCGTCGCTTATTGACTGGACGCCGTTCTTCCGCACCTGGGAGCTGGCGGGGAATTACCCGGCGATCCTGAATGATGAAAAAGTCGGCGAGGCGGCGCGGGCCCTGTTCGCCGACGCGAAAACCATGCTGGAAAAAATCATCGCCGAAAAATGGTTGCAGGCGCGGGCCGTGGTCGGCTTTTTCCCGGCCAATTCCATCGGCCATGACGATGTGGAAGTTTACGAAGAAGATGCGCGCACGGCGGTATCTTCGAAGCTGCATTTCCTGCGCCAGCAGATGCTCAAAAATAGCGGTCGCGCCAACTTCTCCCTGGCCGATTTTATCGCCCCGAAAGACACCGGACTCAAGGATTACATTGGCGGTTTTGCGGTAACCACCGGTATCGGCATCGAAGGCAGGATTGCCGAATTCAAGGCCGCCCATGACGATTACAATGCGATCTTGCTGGAAGCCCTGGCCGACCGTCTGGCAGAAGCCTTCGCCGAACGCATGCACCAACGGGTGCGCCATGAATTCTGGGCCTACGCCGAGCCCGAGGAATTGACCAACGAAGACCTGATCAAGGAGCGTTACCAGGGCATCCGCCCCGCCCCCGGCTATCCGGCGTGTCCGGACCACACGGAAAAATCGACCCTGTTCAAGCTGCTCGATGCCGAGGCCACGACCGGCATCAAACTCACCTCAAGCTTCGCCATGTATCCGGCGGCGTCGGTGTCGGGGTTCTATTTCTCCCACCCGGAAGCCCAGTATTTCGGCATCGGCAAAATATCGAAAGACCAGCTCGAGGACTACGCAGCGCGCAAGGGCATCACGGTAGAGGAAGCCACCCGCTGGCTGCGCCCGAATCTGGATTATGACGGGTAGGGGTTTTTGTCAGGCCTCGCCGGCGGTATCGGCCAGCATCATGCCGATGTCGTCCATGCTCATCTGGGCGGTTTTCAAGGCCACCAGCAGGTCGATCTCGGTGGCCGCCACGCCGTCCAGCTTTTGCTTGATGGCATCGCGCACGAAATCGGTCAGGCGCTCGTCATGGCCGGGGGTGGTCAGGATGTTGGTCAGCAGTTCGCGCCTGATTACCGGCGGGAAGCCGAGCAGTTCCGATATTAAAAAACCTTTGGCGCGGAGCGGTATCAGCGCGTTGCCGAAAATGCGGTCGAGGCAGAAGCTGTAAATGCCGAAATCCAGCCGCCCGGCCACCGAATAGGTAAAGTCCAGGAATTCGTCGCGGAAGAGCAGGGGCGACACCTTGCTTTCGATCAGTTGGCGGACGATCTCAAGGAATGCCCGATAGCGCGCCCGGGCGGCGCTGATTTTGCCGCCGAGCATGGCTTCTAATTCGTGGATGCGGACCTCGCGGAATCCCGATTCCAGGAACGAGCGCGCGTTATCGCGGACCTCCGGGTCCAGGGTCTGCTTTTCGATTAATGAAAAAAGTTCTTCGTAACGATCTCGTCCGGCGCCGCCGATATCAAGGGCGGCCCGGCCCAACGGCACCAGGGCGGCCTGGGCGACCAGGGGGTCCTTCGAGAAAATGGAGGCGACGGCCGCCGCTGTCCGGTTGACCGGGTTGCCGCTGGAAAAATCATCGGTGATGACGAAACGGCTTTCGTCAAACACGGTCAAGTAGCGTCCCACCTTGGAACAGGCGACGAAGTGATCGGCAAGATCGGGGTTGGGCGGCGTTCTCAGGTTCAGCATCAGAATCCAAGCATACCCCTATACATCTTGGACCCGCAAGTGATCGAGGCGCAGCCGGTGGCGGCTGTCGGTGAGTCGCCGAACCGCAAACATAACCGCCGCCAGGGTGCCCAGGCCGGTCGAGCCGGCGATTAAAAACATGATTAATATCTGATATTTAACCGCTTCCGTCGGGTCGATTCCGGCAAGTATCTGGCCTGTCATCATGCCCGGCAGGGAGACCAGCCCGGCCGCCGACATGGCGTTAATAATATTCATCAACCCGGCCCGGACGGCATTCCTGACCAGCGGCCGGAAGGCCCGGGTGCGGTCGTGGCCGAGGGCCAGCCGCGCCTCGAGGGCGACTTTCTCGCGTACCGCCTCGCCGAGCAGCCGGTCGAGGCCGATGGACACCCCGTTCATGGTGTTGCCCATGATCATGCCGAGGATCGGGATGGCGAAGCGCGGGTCGAACCACGGATCGGGCCTGATCTGGGTGGTCAGGGCCAGCACCGTGACGATGGTCCCGGCCAGCATCAGGCTCGAGGTGCCGAGCCCGTAGGTCCACCATCCGGTGAACTTGCGGGTCTGGCGGGCCGCTGCCTCGCGCCCGGCGAAGCCGACCATCACCGCCGCGGCGATGGCGGTCCACAAAGGTGATACCGACTGGAACAGCAGTTTCAAAACCATGCCGATCAGGAACAGCTGAATGACCATGCGCAGTGCCGCGATACCGATTTGTTTTTCAAGCCCCAGCCGGAGCCTGATCGACAGGACGCCGCTGAACAGCAGCAGCAGCGATGCCAGCACCAGGTCGCCATATCCGAGGGATATGAAATTCATGAAGGCCCCTCCACCAGTCGGCCGCCTTCGACCCGGTGCACGCTTGCCTTCAGGCGCTTCGCCTGAGCATTGTCGTGGGTGACGATCAACAGCGACATACCATCTGCGACCAGATCATTGAGCACTTTTTCGACCCGTGACTTGCTGTCATCGTCGAGTCCCGACGTCGGCTCGTCGAGCAACATGACTTTGGGCTTAAGGGTCACGGACCGGATCAGGGCGAGGCGTTGTTTTTCACCGGTCGACAGGCGGCTGACCGGCCAATTGAGCGCCCCCTCATCCAGGCCCAGGTCTGGCAGCATACGGATCGCCGCCGCCGGATTTTCAAAATGGCTGATCACCACATCTGCCCACCAGCCGGACTCGGCGGCCACATAGGAGACTCGCCGCCGCCAGGCCGGGGCCGGGATGTCGTCACGGGCCTCGCCGTCGAGCCGGACCTCACCTTCGTTGGGGTCAAGGTCGGCAATGGCGCGCAGCAGCAGCGACTTGCCGGCCCCCGACGGCCCGGTCAGGGCAGCGATTTCCCCGCCCGCGAGGCTCAGGTCAACCGGGCCAAGCCCGGGCCGGGAAAGGTTTCGGATGCTCAACATGACTCAAGCCATAACATGAATCTTGATTGTTCCCTAGATCGTGAACTTGGCCAGGAAATCATCCATGAACTTGCCCTCAACCAGGCTCTTGGCTTTGCCCGGGGGCGTTTGCTCAAGGCCCATTTCCTGAATTTTGCCAATTACCTGCTTAATCGCCTGCAACCCGTCCTCCGTCCCTATGTGCTCGTCAAAGAATTTGCGGCCGCATTTTTCCCACAGTCCGTCAAATATGCTGGGGCCATAGGCAGGGGGCAACATGGCGTCGGGAAATTCCCACCATTTGCGGCCCTCTGGTCCAATGACTACGGGCTCTGGCCGGGCGTTATCCAATGTAAAAATCTCCCTGATTCCAAGTCTAAAGAAGGAAGCCGCCGTAACCAACAGGGATTTCGACAATAGCCATATCCGCCGCACTCCCTATAATCCGGCCCATGGAATCGAAAAGCCCTTCTCGGGCCCCTGCCGGCCATCAAGTGCTGCTTCCCGACGCCCCGGCCATGGTCGCCGGGGTGCGCGGTGCCGTCTGGCTGTCGCCGGATGGTGAGGTCGAGTCCCTGTCTCTGGCCGCCGCCACGGAACGGCTGCGCCCGGGCAGTCCGCCCATCGTCTGTCATGGGCGGGGTTTTTTTTCGCGCCTTGGGGCACGGCGCTTCCCGGCATTCGATCTGTTGGAACTTTTTGCCTTCGTGCGGCCG
>FLOH01000626.1_pt1 | contig 69361 bp, 60 predicted proteins | sample 756751 | NCBI WGS metagenome assembly FLOH01 (sample SAMEA4026879, study PRJEB14308) | marine metagenome | biome: coastal water; material: water | depth 74 m
GAGAAAAATGAAAAATACCGTTACTCTTTCTGACTTTTAGAGTAACTTAAAATGAAGTTTTAGGAAGCTAATATAAGTGTCCGAAAGATTACCGGAATCACTGTCCGAAACTTCCGGAATTACCACATCATACTTAATTAATGTAGAAAGATAAGCGGCCTTTGAGGCATGTATTATAGCTTTTTCTATGTGGTAACTTTCCGAAAATATGAAGCTACCAATTCTTCGAATACCTAATTGTAGTTGTTTAAAATCGCCCTTGCCGTCAGTACCTCTACTTGCAATACAAAGAGATGTTTGGTAAATGTCTTCTAATACATCATCTTCTTTCAGTCCATCTGTGTTTCTATAGATCAATTCTGTTGCTGCAAAGCGATAAAAAGTTGCTTTGATTATACTTGTATCAATTGCAGTATCTAACAAATTACCAATATCATAGAGTTGTTTGATGATTCGCATACTCATGCTGTCTTCTTTTTTGAAGTATGGTATTCCAGTAGTGTTGGGAGCAAAAGCTGTGAGTTTATCGCCCAATAAATCTTCCAAACAAGGTACATCAACTAATAATGGGGTTTCTTTTATGGGAACAAAAACGGACTGAATAGGAAGTTGTACTATTTTGGAATAATTCACTTCTTCAAATAAAATATCCAACAAAACATATTCTTCTTCTTTATTAGATTTATGATGCGGGATATAGAAAAATTTGTAATGTTCTTTTTTGATTTTTGTTAACGTGCTTCTATGTTGTAGCTCCTTTCTAATAAATCCTTGTGCTTTTGATACTTCATCTAAAATTTCTTCCAGATTTTCATGCGTTTGAGGTAAAATAATATCAATATCTATGGATAATCGCTTTGTTGAATTCAAGTGAAGCATTAATGCTGTACCTCCTTTAAAAACAAAAGGAAGTTCTTGTTTTACAAGACCTTCTAAAAGCAATAGTGCACGAATAACTTTTTCAACAAGGATTTTGTCTGCATTACGATTTTCAATGGAGACTTTGTTTATCCAAGCAATTGATATTTCTTGTTGGTTTATCATTTTCTATAAATTGGCAGCTATCTAATTATGCTGCCGTAAATTTGTTGTTGAATTTATATATTCCTTAAAACTTTCTTTTTTTCTTCTTCTGTCAGCATACCTGAAGATCCGGTTCTCATTGATGGTGTATTTTGAAAATGCTTCTTTGAATATTGTTCGCATTTCCACTCCTTGTTGAGCCATAAAAATCACATCATCACAAAATATATCAACCAACATTTTTTCTATTGTAGTTGTGTTTATTCCTTTAATGTTTTGAATAGGAGCTTCGGTAACTAGAGGTTTCACAATTATCGATTCTTTATTGGGTGGTAGGTACCTGTCAAGCAGGTCATTTGTTGGATCAATAAATACCGAATAATTGGCTTCTTTAAGAAAGTAAAAAATCGATTGGGTTGCTTCTTTCTCAACCTCCACTAAAACATAAAAATTTCCTGATTGATGCAGCATAAATTCATTTAAAGCTGATGTATGCCAAACACAAAATTTTAAATACGGAAATCCCTTTTTTAGCTTGGAATAAAGGGTCTTGAGTTTTGAGGATATTTCCGGAATGTAATTTTTCCCCTCCCCTGCTTCAAATTTCCCTCTGCCAATTCTATTTAGAATACCCATTTGAACCAATGAGTATATTCTCCAATTAATAGTATTTTGTTTTAAGTCTGGCTCATACTCTCTGTAAAAAGATGAAATATCAATTGTTTCAAAGCCCTTTTCGTCTTTGAAACGTTCTTTTAATTCGTCAATATGAAGTTTAGTAGTTGCGATTTTCTTTTATTTTTACGATAAATATACAAAACTATATTACGGCAGCAAAATAAATATACTGCCAATAATTAGCTTTCGGAAAATAGGGCAGGGAAATAGCTCTTTTGTAGTTTTTGGTTCGTGCGTGGGCTGGTGCGAATTGCAAATGTGCTATTGTGTGATAGGTTAGTATATCACTAAATCAAATCTAGTTTAGATATGGAAAAGGTGCATGTAGAAGTCTTGGACTAATTTCATCCTTTCCAATTCCACCATTTCAATAATTCTGGATCATAGTCTTTGTTGGAAGCATAATAGACGGCGCATCGAAAAACATAAAGCATACAACGATCTACATGCATTTTCTGAAAATCACACAATTTCATATATAGTTCTTCAGGATTAGCGCCATTCAATTCCCGAATTGATCGAAAGCCGATATTCCATAAATCCTGAGAAACCGATTTACCCACGCCGGGAATTTCTTGAAAAGACTTAAGTATATCCTGTTTATTCATGATTAATAATTATCAGTCCGCATTAGAACAACAACTGTCATTTCGAATCCGAAGGAAGAGAAATCTTCATTGTAATTATAACTACTATTTTTTATTAAGAAAGTAGATTCCTCTCCCAACCAGTCGGGATCGGAATGACAGGATTTGGGACTACTACCATTTCCAAGTGTCCAAATCTAAGTTTCCGCCAGAAAGGATAATCCCAATATGTTGATATTTCACATCAATCTTACCATCAATCAAAGCAGCCAGAGGTACAGCCCCGGACGGTTCAACTACGATCTTCAAATGCTCCCAAATTACTCTCATTGCCATTTTTATTGATTCTTCCGATACTGTTACAATATCATCAACAAATTCTAATATTGTGGCAAAAGGTTTTTCTCCAGGCATTGTTGTTCGCAAACCATCGGCAATTGTTTTTGGATCATTGATGCCAATTCGTTTTTTGGCGTGGAAGGATAAATATTGGTCGTTGGCGATTTCAGGTTCTACACCCATTACAGCAATATTCGGATTTAATCCTTTGGCTGCTGTAGCTGAGCCGCTGAGTAAACCACCACCACCAACGGGTGTCAATACCAAGTTCAAGCCAGGGTGGAGGGTCAATAATTCTAATGCTGCTGTACCTTGCCCGGCCATAATGCGATAATCATTAAATGGATGGATGAGCTCAGCGCCAGTTTCATCAAGAATACGTTGTACATTGGATTGGCGAGATTCCATGGTGGGTTCGCAGAAAACAATATTGCCATTATACTGCTTCACATTGTCTTGTTTCGTTTTTGGAGCAGTTTTGGGCATCACAATCGTAGCAGACAGTCCGTGTTGTTGAGCCGCGCAAGCCAGAGCTGCACCATGATTCCCTGAAGAATGAGTAACGACCTTTTTAACATCGGGATTAGATACACATAATTCGGAGATAGCATTGGATGCACCACGAAATTTGAAGGATCCCGTTGTTTGTAAATTTTCACATTTAAAGTATAGTTTTGATCCAAATCGATTATTGATATAATCGCTAGACAGCACAGGTGTATGCTTCACAATCTTTTCAATACAATTGTGTGCTTTTTGAATATCCTCTAGTGTTAGTATCCTTTTTTGCATGCGCTAATTTACTGTAGATTAAATGAATTCTTGAGGACATAGAATGCCCAAATTTGGTTGTAATTTCTAGTCCATTTCTTTTTTTAGGAGCCCAACATGAATAGAACAGAAATAATTAAAAATGGTGTTACTTTTGGTACGGTACTGGCAATTGCCATATCTTTTGTCACGAACAAATCGGTAGGTTGGGCAATCGTCCACGGAATTCTATCGTGGGTTTACGTCATTTATTTCAGTTTATTCCGGTAGGAGAAAATAGTGTTATCACATACAAAAGAGCTCTGGTTTCAGATTTCTGAACGCATGGATTTTGTCAATATCACCATGGATGTGGAAGAGGCAGTGGCAGAAAGTGGTATCCAGGAAGGATTATGCCTGGTGAATGCTATGCACATAACGGCATCCGTGTTCATCAACGATGATGAATCTGGTTTACATCGTGATTATAAACGCTGGCTAGAAGAACTGGCTCCACACGCACCCTTGAATCGCTATGATCATAATCTCACGGGTGAAGACAATGGCGATGCCCATCATAAACGTCAAATCATGGGCAGGGATGTCACTGTAGCGGTGACCAATGGCAGGCTGCATTTAGGACCTTGGGAGCAAATATTTTATGGCGAGTTTGATGGAAAAAGACGAAAACGTGTGTTAGTAAAAATAATAGGTGAGTAAATAATGAATTTTAATCGTTTAGTTAAAGACTTTTTTGTTGTCGGTGTTTTTTGCCTTTCACCTTTTACAGTAGCATTTGCTCAATCCATGGTTCAAATTTTGAGTTTAGAAGACAAGGTAGATTCTACAGGTATTACTCGGAAGTACCTTCCTGAAGAGGATGAACCTTTTTCAGGAATGGTTTATTTTAATTTTAATAATGGGCAGAGGGAATTTGAAGGTCCGTTAATTGATGGGTTACAAGAAGGGCAATGGATTTGGTGGTTCGATAATGGAAAGAAAGAACAGGAAGGTTCTTTTAAAGATTTTCAGCAACACGGATTGTGGCAAACATGGTATCCAAACGGAAATCTGAAAGAGGAAGGTGAATATAATCTAGGGTTAAAAGAAGGAACATGGTCTCTATGGTATGAAAATGGTGTGGTCTCAAGTGCCGAACCGTATTTGAAAAACAAACTCCATGGAAAGCTAGTATTGTGGTATCCAAACAGTTCCCTTGAGGGTGAAGCATATTTCCAAAATGGCGTCAAGCATGGAAGTGATATCGGCTGGTATGACAGCGGGAAGAAAAAATGGTCCTTTTCTTGGGAAAATGGAAGTGAATCAGGTCCTCAGGTTGAATGGCATGAAAATGGAAACCAACGATCATTCTATGTAGCGAAGGCGGGAAATCGACATGGAGAACTAATAGAATGGTACGAAGATGGCACAAAAAAACTCCAAGGATTTTACCAAATGGGAAACTTGGATAGTCTGTGGGTTGGATATTATAAAAACGGCCAAATTGCATTATCTGGAGAATATCAGGAAAACGTTCCCATAAACACCTGGAGAATTAACTCAAGAGAAGGTACCGTATTGGAAGAAGAAAATAATCCTACGATGCGTTGGGTAAGATTACAGGTGAATACATGGGAGAGTAGAGTAAAATGATTCCTACACCACAGAAGGCAACTATTACCCACATTCTAACAAAGGTTTTTCTAGAAACCAAAAAAGGGAAGTCGCTGGTTGTTGAGCATTCCTATCAAGACGGATATTTTTGTCATGTGGCCGGGTGGGAAGAAATATCTAAAGATGATATCAATCGGCTGGAAAAAGGTATGCTACAGTGGCTGAATGGTCCTGAACAAATATCCATAAGTACAAAAACGCGCGATGAAGTTCTAAAACATATGTTAGCGCGCCCCTCTGTTAGTAAAGCAGCAAATACAAAAAAATGGCCCACAGACAACATTCCAATCATTATGTTGGGTTCATCATATTGGGATTATTTACTGGAATCCGTAGAGATAAAAAAAGAAAATTTGCAAAATTTTCGGTTAGAAAAATTCAATGACGGTTTTTTGCTGCGTTTTTTCTCCAACACAGAATCGTGCCAGAAAAGCAGTATTTTATCTGATCAATCCAAACTGTTCCAAATCATTGAAGAAATTGTTCAGATGGGTGACATTCTCGAGCTATCTACGATTAATCATGTCAATGAACTTGTGAACTCTGGCAATATTCGACAAATGCTCTGGGTTGCAGAGGGATTTCACGAAAAACGCATCAGTCAGATTGCTGATAAAATTGTTAATGAATTTCCATCGAAAAGAGTTATTTCAATTGCAGGTCCGTCATCTTCGGGGAAAACTACATTTACAAAGAGATTGGGGATTCAGTTACGGGTAAATGGTTTCAAGACGGTTTCGCTTTCAATGGATGATTTCTTTATCGATCGCGAAAAAATAGTTACAGATTCTTCAGGTAATAGGGATTTCGAAACCATTAAAGCCATGGATGTTGTTTTGCTGGCGCAGCGAATACAAACATTATTGAGTGGTGAACCCATTCCAAAACGAACCTTCGATTTTAAAACTGGAATTGGACACGATACGAAAGAAACCGTGCAATTGGGTGAGTGGGATCTTATTATGCTTGAAGGTATTCATGGGTTAAATCCATCGTTAACAAAATCCTTAGGAAATACAAAACTCCATCGCATCTACGTTAGTGCAATTACGCAGTTAAATATTGATTCGAATCACCGTGTATCCACTTCAGATAATAGATTATTGCGACGATTGGTACGGGATCATTTATTCAGAGGATATTCACCTGAAGATACTTTGGAACGGTGGAAATCAGTTCGGGAAGGGGAAGAGAGAAATATTTTTCCATTTCAAGAAGAAGCCGATTTTATGTTTAATTCGTCACTACTTTATGAATTGTCAGTTTTGGCGAAATTTGCCCGACCATTACTGAAAGAGGTTTCAAGCCAATCTCCAGTAAAAGCGGAAGCAGAACGTTTAGAATTATTATTGGCTCTGGTTGAGCCAATGGATGAAGATTTGGTTCCAGGAATTTCCATTTTACGTGAATTTATCGGGAAGAGCGATTTTCACTATTGATAATTGTGTAGAGACAGCCCGTCGGGTTGTCTCTACATTAAAAAATTAATAACCTACAGCCGCATTTTCTCCACGATCATCCGCACCACCATAAATTGATCCGTCCTGAATGACGATTCCATTAGCCTGACCAATATGACCCCAGCGATAGGGAATAAGTGTATGTCCTTTTGCTTTAAGATTGTTTTCCACATCCTTAGACAGTCCAAATGGTTCGGTCATAATAATGTCCGGTAGCCATTGCGAATGAATACGCGGAGCCGAAACCGCTTCCTGTATATCCATATCATGTATCGCCACATTAAGTATACATTGCATTGTTGTAGTAATTATTGTTGATCCGCCGGGTGATCCAATGACCATAAACGGTTTGTCGTCTTTCATCACAATAGTGGGCGTCATTGAGCTTAATGGACGTTTTCCTGGTGCGATGGCATTTGCTTCTTTGCCCACGAGTCCAAATATATTTGGCACACCAGGTTTGATAGAGAAATCATCCATCTCATTATTTAGAAAAAATCCAGCCCCTTCAACCAGAACACCACAACCAAAACCTGTGTTCAATGTTGTGGTGACACTTACAGCATTTCCTTCAGAATCCAGAACGGAATAGTGGGTGGTTTCACGGCTTTCATATCCCATGGGATCGCCAGCATAAATATAACTGCTGGGTGTAGCACTGTCAGGCGAAATCAGCGTCAATCTTTCTTGCGCATATGATTTATTTGTAAGCATCTCTAAAGGGATATCCCAAAAATCAGAGTCACCCATATGCTCAGCACGATCAGCATAGGCCAATCGTTCACATTCTGTTAGTGTATGAATATATTCGGAGGAATTCCAACCCATGGAATCCAATTGAAAATTTTCCAACATATTAAAAAGTTGAACTAATAATGTTCCTCCGGAGCTAGGCGGTCCCATAGAAATGATGCCATAATCATGAAAAGCGCCAATAATGGGTTCACGATATTTTGAACTATATGATAAAAGATCATCGTAGGAAATGATGCCATTGCCATCCTGCATTTCAGTAATAATATGATTTGCTGTTATTCCAGAATAAAATCCATCATTACCAGATTTGACAATGCGCTTTAATGTTTTCGCCAAATCTTTTTGTACCAGTTTATCCCCAACCTTCCAAGGAAGGCTATCAGCGCGAAGAAAAATGGCAGAAGCACCATCATCGCGAAGAAAAAAGGGTTTAAAGTAATTAAGAGTATTCGCCATTCGCGGAGAGAGTTCATATCCATATTGAGCTAATTGAATGGCAGGTGCAAGTAATTCTTTCCGAGAAATATTTCCAGAACCGTGCTTTTCCCATGCGGATAATAATCCATGCACACTACCCGGAACGCCTGCGGCAAGATGACCATAAAGCGATAGATTGTCAATAACATTACTGCTATCATCAAGATACATATCACGATGTGCTCCAGAAGGAGCTTTTTCACGGTAGTCCAGCGTTATGGATTTACCATCCTTGGTATGAATAACCATAAATCCACCACCACCAATATTTCCAGCCTGGGGATATGTTACTGCAAGGGCAAATCCAGTGGCAACCGCCGCATCAATGGCATTTCCACCTTTTTGCATGATTTCCACACCAGCCTCAGAGGCCAATTGTGATGTGGATACAACCATGCCATGGTCTGCTACCACTGGCGATCGGTGCGCAGCTATCAGGATGAAGGGCGAAATAAAGAAAAGTAATAAACGTGTTTTTAATTTGTTCAATTTTAACCTCAATATAATTGTTCTATCCATTCTACAATACGGTTGACTGCGTCGAAAGGCTCCGGACAAACTTTCTTTAACTCATCTGTGGTGGGAAATGATGTATTTTGATACCAGTCTAATGCTTTTCTACCATCAAAATTTACGTAGGCGAGGCGGAGTGTCAACTCCTCATCAGGACGACTAAAAACAGAACCGGGTAAAGTGGCCACACCCGTTTCCTTTAGCAAGGAATTGGCTAAGTCGGAACTGGTGGAAATATTCTTTGAAAGCAATAAATCCTTTAGTGTCGTAAAATCTGGAAATAAGTAAAAAGCACCAGTTGGAGCATGAAGGCGCACATTGGTATGTGTCAAAGATTCGAAGATAGAATTCCCCATCATTTTAAGAATTTCACGAGATGCATGAAGATATTCCTCAATGTCTTTACCCATACCGAATGCTCGTATTGCAGCATATTGAATTGGAGCGCTAACCGAGGTGTATGTTTCGCTGGCAACCACATTCATGGCATCAAGAATCCATGTGAGTTCTTTTGGAAATGCGAATGTCCCCAAACGCCACCCACCGGCACCACACCATTTTGATAATCCAGAACTAATAATCGTCCCTTCGGGATAATATTGTGCGATTGATTTGTGAGTACCACTGTGATTCAATAAACCATATATTTCATCCGAAAGAATAATAAGCCGATGAGATCGTGCAATTTCTGCTATCTCTTGTAATTCTATTTCAGAATAAGTCAGCCCATCGGGATTTCCCGGGTAATTCAGAATTAGTAGTCGCGGTTTTAATGGATCACTTTTTAAAATTGTTTTCAAATGGTCGGGAGATATTCTCCAGCGACTCTCAAAGGAGGTGGGAATTACTTCAATATGTCTGCCGACAATCCGTGCCTGTGGGGCATAGGAAACCCAACAAGGCGATGGAATTAATATATCCCCATAATAGACCATTTGCAGTAAAAACATGAGTTCTTTGGAACCGGGGCCGATTAAAATTTGATCGGAATGATACCGTACATCATCGTTAAGCAAGTGAAAAGCTGAAATAGACTCCCTCAATTCACGCAATCCTTGTACGGGTAGATAATCCTTCTGATGAGCATTATCTTTTAGAGCTTTTACAACGGATTCTGGGACTGGGAAGGGCGATTGACCCAAACCAAAACGGTATATTCTATTACCCATTTTTTCCAGGGCAATACTTCGCTCGTTAATATCTAACGTAGCAGACTTTTTTAATCCGCGAACATTAAGATTTATGCTAGCATTTAACATAGTTAAATATTCAGAAACCTATTTAATAATTCCCAGTAATAAAAAAGGCGCCTTGATAGTTCAAGACGCCTTTTTATAGTATGTATGATTATTTAGAAATTGAAAGATAGTTTTGTGTAAACAAATTTACCATTCATACCATTTGGAGTCGTGCCTGGGTAGACAAATGCGCCATCATTATTTCTACTTGTAAGTAGATTTTTTTCAGGCATTACATCTCCAAGATTTTTTGTTCCAACTGCGACGTTCATAGCACCAAGATCAGCACTTAATTCTAAATCCATGATCATAACAGATGGATAGACTTGCGCCCAACCATCACTGTATTCTTTTGATTCAAAATCAGGTTCTGAGCCAGTTGTATAGCGGCTATGATATTTACCAAATTGATGCAATTGAAAATTGACACCAATTGGAATACCAATCATTGGTAAAGAATAGCCATTCCAATTAATCCCCATAACCATGTTGGTCCCTGGTTGAGCATTGGTCATAGTGCGCTCTTCTTGTGCGTTAAACATGGTAGTCTTTGCTTGAGCGACAAAGTCCCCGTCACTTATTACTGCTGTTTCTGGCGACGAGGAAAGTCCGTCTGGTAGATGGATATTGTCGACTTCGGTTGCAGTACTGTTATAACCAAATGAAATATCAACCGCACCGAAACCATTCAGATCAACATTATAAGCTGCAGTTATATCAATACCAGATGTTTTTGTATCAACACCGTTCATAAAGAAACGACCTCCAGACGCATTTTCGTTGGCATCATCTAAAAGTGATTGAATAGCATATCCAAACGGATTGTCTGCTTCACCATCACTATCATTGTCTAGGTTACCGTCTGCATCACCGGTAAAGTTCCCAGTCAACACAATTCGATCTTTGATACCAATGTTATATAAATCAGCATTTATACGAATGTTGCCAAACGTTAATGATGTACCAAAACTCAAGTTGGTGGATGTTTCAGGAGTTAGTGCCTCGGCACCCAATGCCATAGGAAAACCATGGCTTACAGGAAATGTCCCCACCTCAAATGCTACCGTTTCATTTGTAACAGGATCAGGAAGGAAGTTTGTGGCGATTTTTGCTTGATACGACTGGGCTAATGCTGGAGCGCGGAAACCAGTGCTGAAAGCACTACGTACCACAACGCCCGACATGGGTTCTGCACGGACAGTACCTTTAAAACTCAAGTTACTATATTTGTGATCAGAACCATCAAGTTGTGTATCATTATACATTTCCATGCGGACTGCACCGCCAACGCGAGCCATTCCAATATCCATTTCAGCATCGCCATAAAAACCTGTAACACTGCGGTTAGCATTACGCGTGGCACCTTCATTAGAAGGTTTAAACCCGCCGAAGCATTGGCAACCGCCACCAGCAGTATTGCTATTTACCCCAACATACTGAGTTACACCAGCGGTATCCACATAAGAGGAATCCCAACCAACGATATTTGATCCGGCTTGTCCACTGGCAAATGATGCAGTTTCACCTGCATAAATACGGAAACTTTCTGAGCGCAGTTCCAATCCAGTTGCGACATTAATGTTACCCATTTTTGTAGTCGCATCTAAGTTAGTAGAATTTTGGTCAAACCAAAAACCTCCTATGTCAAAACGACGGAGCTGTGCAGGACCATATGATGTATTTGTACTTTGCATATAATAGTGAAAGTCATTTCGTCCATATGTATTGCTGAGATCATAACTCCAATTACCAAAGACACCCTCAACACCCATAGCCATTGAATAATCCTTAATATTGGGTTGTATGCGAGGGACAAAGCCAGTTGGATTAGAACTTAACCATACTTTATTTCCCTCATCAGGTTGCCGAGTATAACAACCGGTATCGCCATTTCTGGATGTAAATCCACCAAAGGCATAATAACCTTTGTCACCGGCGGGTAAATCCGCGTTGAACATGAATCCCATATTATTAACTTCTTGGTCTCCCCAAATCATACGAAATGGATCGATAAACCAGTTTGAACCAGAATTTAGACGTTGTGATTCAGCTTCATCATCGCTCCAATAATCAGAATTTGGTTCATAATACTGTTCTCCTTCTACGCCAACGCGATTTGATTTTTGACGATCGCGGTATTCAGCCGCAATGAGCAATGAACCTTCATCGCCAATAGAAAACCCATGTGATAATTGATATTGAGTAACCTCTCCATCATTAATAGTATAGTCTTCGCTGCTTGTCACCACAGCATGTGGAGTACCACCAACACGGGAATAGTCAACTTCAGTTGTAGGATTCCAAGTATATGGTTCGGTCTCAGTACCATTTTTGATACCGTATAAATCATACCCAGTTGGAATAGCATCAATAACGTGTTCATTATTGCCTTTGTAGACACTGAAGGATCCACCGCTATTGCCAGATTTCAACACAATGTTGATAACACCAGCGATAGCATCGGAACCGTATTGTGCTGCTGCACCGTCTCTCAGAACTTCGATACGTTCAATCGCCGCTGCTGGAATTGCATTCAAGTCAACACCATTATCTCCACGGCTTGGACTATTGTTGACATGTACCAACGCAGTTGAGTGACGGCGTTTACCATTTACAAGCACAAGTACCTGTCCAGAACCCAGACCGCGAAGGGTCATAGGACGAACAGCATCAGAGCCATCGGCAATAGTTGTACGCGGCATGTTAAAAGATGGCGCCAAAGCCTGCAAAATTTGTGCAGTTTCTGAGAATCCGGCTCTGCGAATTTCTTGAGCAGTAAAAACATCAACTGGGACAGCTTGTTCTTCAGCAGTACGCGCAAACCGAGAACCAATAACTGAAATCGCCTTGGCAGCTACGGCATCAATATCAAGAGCAAATTCGACAGTAGTTGCTCCAACACCGACCGTTACACTTTGTTGCGCAGCAGCATATCCGATAAAAGCTGCTGCAACTGTATAAGCCCCAGGTTGTACGTTAGCGATTGTATATGCACCATCAGCATCAGCTGCGGCACCCATGGATGTACCCTCTAGAGTCACGTTAGCACCTGCTAAGGGTTCTCCATTTTTGTTCATGACTGTTCCAGAAATACTCCCAGTTTGGGCGAGTAATATTCCAGACATCAGTAAACTTGCCAGTATTATACTGGTTTGTTTCATTGTAACCTCCTTGGTTTAATTAAATCTGCCTGATCAAAAGAATAAATAAGAACAATCTAATATTAAAAATTCCGGATTCAAATATTTATAAATACAGGAAAGCTGTAGGCAAATTCACATTTTACGAATACAACAAAAATAGAAATGAACAGAAGAACATACAGCTATGTTTTGTTCGACAATAAGAGTAGAGGTGCTATTTTATATATACTATCGTCGTGAATTAAGTTTAGCTAAAAGCCTGATAATTTCAAGATAAAGCCAGATGAGTGTAACCAATAATCCAAAGGCTCCATACCATTCCATATACTTCGGAGCACCTTTTTCAGCGCCTTCTTCAATAAAATCAAAATCCAGAACCAGATTCATTGCAGCGATTCCAATTACAACCAAGCTGAAAATAATGCTCATAGTAGAATTCCCATGAATACCAGGCATATTCACACCGAAGAAACTGAGAATCCAGCTGGCCATGTAGATAAAAAATACTCCACCAGTAGCGGCAGCAACGCCTAATTTGAAATTTTCGGTAGGTTTGATGAGTCCTGATTTATAAGCCAGTAAGAGTGCACCTAAAATACCAAATGTTAAAAAGATTGCCTGATTGGCAATTCCAGGATACATAGCATCAAAGAATTTTGAAATACCACCCAAGAATAATCCCTCAAGCAAAGCATAGATAGGAACAGTTTTTGGCGCAAGATGAGGTTTGAAAGCTGTAAGTATTCCAACTCCTAAACCGCCAAATACTCCCACCATCATTAAACCATTTACACTGGCGCTACCCACAGGCAAATTCCAAACATAGAGAGCCGTTGTCATGAGAAATAACAGTGATAATACAGTTTTATTAACAGTGCCATTAATTGTCATCACATTGGATGAGTCGGAGATACTCAACCCTTTAAAAGTGCTGGCATTTAAAGCCGGGTTTGCAGTGCGCATAGTTAAATGTCGATTCATAGCTTCTCCTCTATGAGGCGTTGATTCTGGTCCTCAGATCATCCAATATATTGTCAATTGAAATACGTTCTTGTTTCATGGTATCACGATCGCGGATGGTAACCGTATTGTCTTCCATGGTTTGGTGATCTACTGTAATTCCGTAAGGCGTTCCAGCTTCATCCTGTCTACGATATCGTTTTCCAATGGAACCACCGGTATCAATAAATCCGCTGAATTCCTTACGCACTTCCTTTACCAGGGCTTCGGCTTTTTCTACCTGTTCGCCTTTATTCATAAGAGGAAATACTGCACAGGTAATGGGAGCTAATTTTGGGGCAAGTTTTAACAGAACCCGTTTCTCACCATTGACTTCTTCTTCGCGATAGGCATCCACAAGAACAGTCAGAAAAGCCCGATCGACACCGGCGGAAGATTCAACCACGGCAGGAACAACATGCTGATTTAGTTGCGGATCGAAATAACTTTGTTTCTTTTCAGCGTGGGCATTGTGCTGATCCAAATCAAAGGTACCACGATCGGCAATGCCTTCCAGTTCAGACCAACCAAATGGGAATTGATATTCCACATCATAACAGGCGCTAGAATAATGAGCTAATTCATCACCGCCATGGGCGCGTAAACGAAGCTTTTCTGGCGTGATCCCCAGGGATTTGAACCACTCCAGTCGTTCATTTGACCAGTATTCTAACCACTTTCTAGTATCGTCAAGATGCACAAAGAATTCCAATTCCATTTGTTCAAACTCGCGAGTACGGAATAAGAAATTCCCTGTTGTGATTTCATTCCTAAAGGATTTTCCCATTTGTGCAATTCCAAAGGGAAGTTTTTGTCGTGAAGTTGTTTGCACATTTGCAAAATTCACAAATATTCCCTGAGCCGTTTCAGGTCGCAGATAAGCAATAGAGGAACTGTCTTGTGTGGGACCAATATGGGTTTGGAACATTAAATTAAATTGACGTGGATTAGTCCAATTCCCAACCGCTCCACTATGGGGATCTCTTACACCAGAATCTTTTAAGAGGGATCCGCCTGTTTCTCCTAAATCATTGAGATGTTGAGTCAGAATAACAATATGATCTTCTTCAGAAGCAAATTCTGGGGGATTATCCTTGAAAATGGTATTAGTGAGGGATTCCACTACTTCAGGTTTTTGACCTTCTAATAAATGGTCAAGACGATATCTCTTTTTGGTATCTTTATTGTCTACAAGCGGATCATTGAAATTTTCCACGTGCCCGCTAGCTTCCCAAACTTTTGGATGCATGAGAATAGCCGCATCCATGCCCACAACATTATCTCTGCTGGTAACGATATTTTGCCACCAGTCATTTTTCAATTTTCGCTTGAGTTCGACACCCAAATGACCATAATCCCAGGTGCTGGCTAATCCACCATAAACTTCTGAGCTTTGAAAAATAAATCCACGCCGCTTACACAGCGAAACGATTTTATCAATTGATTTAATATCCATAATTCTTTTGATTAATTTGGTTTTGTTATTTTAAATATGTTGAGGACTAAAATATGACAGTCTATTGTAAGGGAATCAGGAAATAATTGAAAATAGGTCAATCCATTTCTGCCAATTCTTTTTCAATCTCATCGCTGTAAAGAACACCGTCATTCTGAGAAACAATTTTAGGTTCTTTACTTTTTGGCGACCGGATAAACATGATCAGGATAAAAATACCAATTCCAGCGATAATGACAGGTACGATCCATGCGAATAAATTGAAGCCACGCGCAACAGGAATTGCCAAAATGCGCTCACCATACACATTAGCGAAATACTTCATTATTTGATCTTTGGATTTTCCCTGCTCAACAAATTCTTCAATTTCGGATTCCACTTTACTGTGACCATGATCATAAACTGTTCCACTCCAGCAACAGGGCGCCATAAGACTTTGTTTAATATCTTTAATGAGCTCTTCATTAGTGGCTTTTGGGAAAGCGATTGAAATAAAAAGTGCTAGAATAAGTAGTCGTTTCATTTTTTTCTCCGTTTGCGCTTTTTGGGTCCGGCAGCACGTTTTTTGTTAATAAGCTCCACGGCTTCATCAAGTGTAAATTTTTCCGGGTCTGAGTCTTTTGGCAAAGAGGAATTTACTTTCCCATCAGTTACGTAGGGTCCGTAACGACCGTCTTTGATGACCAATTTTTCTCCAGATTCCGGATGTTCGCCCAGCGATTTCAGTTCAACTGGTCCACGATTTTGGGTTGCGAAAACATTAATAGCATCTTCCAACGATATAGAAATCGGATCATGTGTTGGCGGAAGCTTCGCATTGGTTTTACCCATTTTAAGATATTGTCCATAGCGGCCATAATCAGCAAGGATCATGTCCCCCGATTCTGGATGAACACCTATTTCTCGTGGCAATGCCAATAACTGGAGTGCATACTCCAATGTAACATCCTCGATATCCTTCGATTTTGGTATACCCTTACGTGTTTTTGATTCTCCTAATTGAACGTATTGTCCATAAGGACCATGCTTAATAAGAACAGGTTCTCCTGATTCGGGATCGTTCCCAATTGGAGCATCAGGCTCTCCGCCCGTTTTTAAAATTTCCAGTGCTTTTTCTAATGTGACATCTCCCATGGCTAAATCAGCAGGAACAGATTTCCGTTCATTATTCCATGAAATAAAGGGTCCATAGTTGCCAATCCGTGTTTCAATGGGAAGATCTTCAAATTCTCCCATTGGAATGGAACATGCTTTTCCTATATCAATTTTGGTATTTAGCATGGGTTCAAGGCCAATAAATGTTTCATCACCAAAATAGAAAGATTTCAAAAGCGGGATAATCGCTTCTTCACCACGCGCGATGGCATCAAGATTATCTTCCATACGAGCAGTAAATCCCGCATTAACCAATGAGGAAAAGTGATTCTCAAGCAATTGTGTTACTGCCACCGCTAAATATGTTGGAATTAGTGTCCCTTTTTTATTCTTAACATATTCACGACGTTGTATTGTGTCAATGATAGCGGCATACGTTGAAGGTCGACCAATTCCCTGGGCTTCTAATTCCTTTACGATAGTGGCTTCTGTAAATCGCGCAGGTGGTTTGGTTGCATGATCCAGCACAGATAAGGTAGAACAGCTTAATTCTTCATGTTGTGTTACATTTGGTAAAATTGTTTCTTGATCCAATAAGGCTTGATTCGGATTATCATTTCCTTCAACATAAACCCGCATATATCCAGGGAACGCGATGACTTTTCCACGTGCCTCAAAAATAGATTTTTGGCATTGAATTGTGACAATCGTCTGTTTCAGCTTCGCAGGGTTCATTTGACTTGCTAAAGTTCGTTTCCAAATAAGATCATATAATTTTGCTGCTTCAGCGCTGGTAGCTTTTGAGACTTCTTGCCTTGATGGCCAAGACGTTCCGGCTGGACGAATTGCCTCATGGGCTTCTTGCGCATTTTTTACTTTAGTTACATATTGAATTGGAGAAGCGGGTAAATAATCAGAACCAAACTGAGATTGAATTATTGATCGTGAAGCAGTGAAGGCTTCGTCAGATAAATGGGTTGAATCTGTACGCATATAGGTAATAAAACCAGCTTCATATAATTGTTGCGCCAAACGCATCGTGTGGCGTGCGGCAAACCGCAATTTTCGCGAAGCTTCCTGCTGAATAGTAGACGTAGTGAAGGGTGGACGCGGTTTTGAAGTTTGTGGTTTTTCTTCAATATCTGATACAATCCATGGGCCGGGTTTCAATTCATCAACTAACGCTTCTGCTTGCGTTTTAGATAATAATAGAACATCTTTTTTTGCTAATTCACCCGTTTCTTTATCAAAATCACTTCCACGGGCTAGGCGCTTCGAATCAATAGAGTGCAGCCTTGCTGTAAAATGTTCATTATTGGTCGTAATTAATTCCGTATCCAAATCATAATATTCGGCAGATGTGAATACGACCCGTTGACGTTCACGATCTACGAGTATTTTCACCGCGGCAGACTGAACACGTCCAGCGGAAAGATGTGTTGTAACAAAATTCATATTTTTTTGTAATGTATTCCACAGGATAGGCGAAATCTTATAACCCACTAAACGATCAATGATACGCCGTGCTTTTTGGGCATCAACCATATTTGTGTCGATTGGGTGACGTTGACTCATGCCTTCTTCGACGCCGGCTTTTGTAATTTCAGTGAATTGAACCCTCTCAATGTTGGCTTTTGGAATTTCACTGGCCAAATGATCGGCTATGGCTTCGCCTTCACGGTCAGGGTCAGTCGCCAACATGACAAGGGGCGCAGTTTTGGCTTTAGCTTTCAGTTCCTTGATAAAGGATTTTCGATCTGGAAGAACCTGTAAAGTCATTTTAAAATCATCATCAACATCTACACCCAATTCTTTTTTGGGTAAATCCTTCACATGCCCAACACATGCTATTACTTCATATTCGCCGCCAGTATATTTTGAAATAGTCCGGGCTTTGGTTGGTGATTCGACGATCAATAGGGGTTTGCTCATAATTCCAACTTATATAAATGGTTTTTTAATTCGTCCAGATTTATAGTCATTTGTTGACTGTTTTCCAGGTCTTTAATTTGAATTTGATTGTTTTCCAGTTCCTGATCTCCAAGGATAAGGAGAATTCGCGCACCGGACTTATTCGCTTCCCGCATTTGCGCTTTCATGCTTCTGCGTACTAAATCGTAATTGGACTTGTAACCTTGTTTGCGTAAATCATGAACAAGTTTGATGCCGGCTTTACGAGCTTGATCACCTAATCCGACAAAATATATATCTGTTTTGGAAGGTTCTTCGGTTTTACCAATTTCATCCAAAGCAATCAGCAACCGTTCAACTCCTGCAGCGAAGCCAACTGCAGGTGTAGATTTTCCGCCAAGTGTCTCAACTAATTTATCATAACGTCCACCACCGCAAAGGGCATCCTGTGATCCGAGGGCTGATGATGTAATTTCAAATGTTGTTCGAGTATAATAATCCAAACCGCGAACCATTCGCTTGTCCAAAACATAAGGAATCTTCATTCCATCTAAAAGTTCCCGAACCTCAGAAAAATGCGTTTCATCTTCCTCGGTTAAAAAATCAAGAATATCAGGCGCCTTTACCAAGAGTACAATTTCGTGCTCAATTTTAGTATCGAGAATTCGTAAGGGATTTGTTTCAAAACGTAAGCGACTGGTTTCAGATAATTCCTGAACGTGAGGAGACAGATATTCTTTTAAAGCATCCTTGTATGAATCTCTACATTGACCGGAGCCAATACTATTCAATTTCAATTTTAAATTGGTGATTCCCAATGAAACCATAAATTCATAAGCAATGGCGATTACTTCTGCGTCTGCCTCTGGGAAAGGCGTTCCAAGTGCTTCAACACCAAATTGATGAAATTGTCGTTGGCGTCCTTTTTGGGGACGTTCCCGGCGAAAAAGAGCATCCATGTAATAGAGTTTAGTTACGGGGGATAATGCTCCAAGGTTATGTTGGATATAAGCTCGGACAACTGGAGCTGTCAGTTCAGGCTTGAGAGTTAGGTTGGTTTTCCCGCCATCGAGCCAGGTATACATTTCTTTTGAAACAATGTCCGTTTCTTCACCAACACCGCGGGAGAACAATTCGGTCTTTTCGAAGGCAGGTGTACGGATTTCCTTATACCCATATATCGACATGAAATCATGAAGCTGGGCTTCAAGAGCTTGCCAACGCCAAGATTCATCAGGGAGTATATCGTAGGTGCCTTTAAGAGAACGAATCATAAATTAGCCGGCAATATCATGCAATATTTGTTCTGCCGCATCTTTATGTTCTTCAGGGACAAATAACTTCACAGTCATTCCGGCCATACGAACAGCTTCAATACTGAAAGCAGACTCTGCCCAATCAGATTTGATATAATTGGGTATATTTGCATTATCAAGTGCTTCAGAAACCATATCGGCATAGACTTTTCCTGCTAATGGAGCTAATGCGACCCAGTTAACTTCGTTTAGTGGCAAGTTAATTGGTTCTGCATCAACCAGTGACACTTTGCAATCTGCGCAAACGTCGGTTTCTTTAATATATTCTGTTAAGCATTCGGGACAAATCATGATTGTTCCTTTTTTATTATAAGAATTTCAGGCTATACCACAGGAGAAAAAAAGATATTATTTAAAAAGAATTGAGTATTCAAGTGTTAAGTGAATTAATTGATGTGACAGCAAAAAATAGATTTTCAATAAATCAAAATAATTTTGATGGGAACAGGAACGACAAAATTCTTTAAGTAAGATTTGTTTCGCTGTCAACTCCCACATGAATCAGGGCATCACCTTTATTAATAACACACTCATGATTGATACCAATTACATAGCCGTTTGCAGCGGCTTTAACGTTGATTTCCTCATTACCGAAGGGATCTGTGATAGAACCGAGCACCTGATTTTTTTTGATCTTTTGTCCTAATTGAATGGACGACCGGAATAATCCCGAGTATCGGGCACGAGTCCAATAGTTTTTGCTTAAAACATGAGGGAAATTGTCTGGGATAGTGCTATGACGCATGCCCAGATAATTCATTAGTCGGGCGATTCCTGCAATGCCTTCTTGAATTGAGAACTCGTCAAATCGAAGAGATTCCCCGCCCTCAAACGTGAGCATTTTTTTTCCGCAATTTCCGGCGGCCTTTCGGAAAGTTTTATCCGGTGCCTTGGAATTAACAATAATTTGCGGTGAAAAAGCATTCGCCAATTCAAGGTTTTTAGGGTCACTGAAATCCGTTCGCAAATGAGGAAAATTTGCTTTGCTGGCGCCTCCGGTATGAAAGTCAATGCCATAATCAATTAAAGGGACAATTTTTTGCATTATGACATATGCCATTCGGCTAGACAGAGAGCCGTGGTTGTTCCCTGGAAAACTTCGGTTCAAATCCTTTCCAACCGGATATGCTCTGGAGGAATGAATAAACGCATAAATATTTACCACTGGGATGGCAATGACGGTACCAGCATCAGGAATAATAGTTTTGTTGGCAATTATTCGTCGAATGATCTCAACACCATTGATTTCATCCCCATGGATACAAGCCACCAACAATAACGTTGGTCCCGGCTTCGTTGATCGATACACCAATACCGGGAGGTCAATATCCGTATATGTGGGCAGTCGGGCGATATTCAGAATTATTTCTTTAGCCTCACCCGGCTCAATATTTACATCATTGATACTGATAGGTTTATTCATGGTTTGGATTATACCTTAATCTTGTCCTTAATTTTATTTTTATTATGAACATTGGATTCGATAAACTCAATAATTTTACCGGCTACGTCAACACCGGTGCTTCCTTCGATGCCCTCTAATCCCGGAGAAGAATTTACTTCGATCACAACAGGACCATGATTCGATCGAAGTATATCCACACCGGCTACGTTCAGCCCCATGGTTTTAGCTGCGCGGATAGCTGTGCTTCGTTCTTCTGGGGTTAATTTAATATTTTCAGCATAACCACCGCGGTGCAGATTGGAACGGAATTCACCTTCCGCTCCCTGTCTTTTCATAGATGCCACTACTTTTCCACTAACAATGAAACACCGGATATCCATTCCGCCAGCCTCTTTAATAAATTCCTGAATCAGAATATTGGCATCCAATCCACGAAAGGCTTCTATAACAGATTTCGCCGCTTGATCCGTTTCAGCTAGCACAACACCAATTCCTTGAGTTCCTTCTAACAATTTGATAATTAGGGGGGTTCCACCGACAGTATTTATTAATCCGTCGATTTCATTGGTATAATGAGAAAAGGCGGTGACGGGTAGACCGATTCCTGCTCGTGCCAGAAGCTGAAGGCTACGGAGTTTATCCCGCGATCGTGAAATTCCCTGGGATTCATTTGTGGGGAATACTCCCATCATTTCGAATTGGCGAACCACTGCCGTTCCGTAAAATGTTTTTGAGGCACCAATCCTTGGAATAATAGCATCGATATCTTTTAGGGGCTTTCCCCGATACATGACCATGGGTTTATGAGAAGTAATATTCATATAGCACCGTAAATAATCGATGACATGCATCTGATGTCCCCGTTTTTCCCCCGCTTCTACCAGCTGCCCGGTGGAATAGAGAGAGGCCTTCCGTGACAGAATGGCTATATTCACCTTATTTTCCTTTCTGAAGGGATTTCATTTTTAGTTTATAAGACCTGTTAATGTATCGGACATTTACCCGGAAACGACCTTGCTTCAACAATTTTCTCCCTAGCAATACTGGGTATTTCATATCGCTTCGGTTAGTGAGGGATAATTCCAGAGAATGCAATTTGCCAAATAACATGATATGTGTTTGAATAAAAACCCGGTTTTCTTGTTCCCCGGACGAACTTTTCACATCCTTCATCTGATGGAGGGGCAGTACAAACTCCTTCGTATCATAAGCAGAATGAGTTGGATCAAGTAAATTGAAGCGCACATGCTGACCAGAGGTTGATTGAATAATCTCGATATTTTGACAATGAATAGAGCTCGTATAAGCTCCGGTATCGATCTTAACATCAATGTCAAATAAACCTAAATCAGGAAAATCCGCTTTATCCCTTCGGCCTAAAATTTCATGTGGTTGCACCTTAGTTTTCAATTTGGGAATATGATTTTGACCGTTGTGGCTGGTTGTAATTTCGACTTTGTAATGATCTGATTGTTCATTTTTCCTTATAAACGAATTTAATGTTAAAATTCAAGTGGAGCATCCAATTCTACCACTCGGTTAATATGTGCCTCGTTTTTTATTAATCCATCCATGGAATGAGTGGATTGAGAAACCTGATGTAAGGTACATAACCGCGCAGGTACCGTACCAAAGATTGACTCCATTTTCTTTTGCAAACGATATTGCTTCAGGTGTGTCACAATTCATGTGAAGCCAGATATTTTTTATCCCTTTTTCAAAAGCTTGTTTAACAAATTCAAGCGACCCTTCCTTTGGCACTTCCAATATGATGGCTTCAATATCATTAGGTAAAACTGAGATTGAAGATAATGTAGAATCGCCGTCAATTTCACTGAGGGTTTCATCAACTGGAAACACCTCTTTTCCATTTTCCTTTAATTTACCATACGTGATCTTGGGGAAAGGTTTCTTTGCAGAGTTGCCAACAATGGCATAACGGTCAAAATTCCAAAAGGATTGATAATCCATTTTTACATCCTCCCCTATCCAAAACTGGACCTTAAGCTATGGATACCACCTTTTTCTTCGAATTTGATATCACGAAGATTTGGTGATTTAACATTGATTTTTAAGAAGTATCCAGCCCCAGGACCTGTGGGAGTCCATTTAAATGAAAGCTCCCAGCAATGGAGATCTTTATTAATAGAAAAGCTATGTGAAATCAATTGTGTTTCAATCATGTTAAATCGGGCTGAATACCCGACCTTCCATGATTTCGTCACGTTAATGTTTGAATTGGCATTGACCCAAAACGTTTTTTTGATATCATCGGGATTAGATTTATTCAAGGAATAATTTATTGCAAATGACGCTGTCCATAATTGCCCTTGACCGCCACTATATTGATTTTGCGATCGTTGTGGTAAAAATTCATCACCAAACAATTCTTCATCATCTAAAACAGTTGTATCTGCTTTTGTTGTATCCAATTCCTCTTCAAATGTTTGAGTCCAACGCTTCCCGCTAAATTTAAAACTGGTATTAAATGAAGCTTGGTATAGTCTAGGATTAGGAATATTCAATTTGCCATTGTCGGAAAAAGGCATAGAAAGTTCAGATGTTCTGAGTGTTGAAACTCTTTTCTTTTCCTCATTATCATATTCGTAGAAATCATGTGTCATGTTTATTTGGAGATTCATGATTTTGCCAAGTTGCGTCGTTATTCGAGAAGACAGATTCTTAAGCTGAAATTCATCTTGTGCAAAATTATAACTGGTATTCATATTCCAGTTAATCAGTTTAATAATTTTTTCATTTTCTTCTTTCCCCCATTTAGCTTCAACAATATTCCTAAGAGACATGCTCATCGACTTTTGTTCTTGTTGGGAAGTTCCTTGGAAACGGTCACTAAATAATAGCTCACCAGATGTATCAGCAATGGTTTCAAAATACCCAAGATCCCGACCAAAAACGGGTTTTGAAAAATCAGGTGTATAACTGTACCCGATTGACGGTGTCATTGTATGTCGCACTGCACCAAGACTACCGACACTAACAGGGAATAATCCATATACATTGGTATTAAAATTCATGGACATTGATCCTGTAGTTCGACTCGCAAATCCCATCGTTTCTTCACGAATAGGTTTGTTGGCAACCGAATCTAATCCAATGGTTTCGTAATACCGATCAAACCAATTGGTTTTCATTGAAAGGTTGGGATTAACAGAAATATATCTGAACATTTTAAATGGGGAAGAAAGTCCGTAGCTATGATTAATATTCTGTTGTTCCTCTGAATACACTTTTCCTTTACCGTCAGAATCCAAATTCCATCTGTATGCAACTGTTGAATCTGTATCATCGTATTCTTCGGCTTTGAAGGTTGTTTTTAATGACCTGTTTAGAGAATTAGAATAATTTGTAGAAATATTATTATACCAGTGCTTATCCCCATCTTTTGATTTAAATGGGCTTTTACTTCCTATCCGGATTTGGGCTGTTGGCAATTTGGCCGAAATTATAGTTAATTCTGAATTCTTTGAAGTTGGTTTCGTATAAAATGCTGAAGTGCTGTCAATTTTCTGATTTACCATTAAATCTTGATTAGCTGAAGCATTTAAAGAGAAGGAGATTCCATTCTTCCAGCTTTTACTATATGTGATATTAGATTTGGCGGTTTGCTTTAAGCGATCATTAATATCAGTGCTCGTTTGATAATTATATTCACCGCTACTATAATACTCCACGTTTGCTCTAAAGCTCTGTTTATGACGAAGAGTATGCGTATGATTCCATTTAGCTACAATATCTTGCTTATAATTATCCTTCAGAGTTGCAATATTATTTCCTTGAGACAATAGCCATTTTCCCTCTAGCAGCAAATTTCCAGAATACCAGTATCTCTTTTTATAACGAATATAATTCCGCATTCGAAAGCCCTGCTTATCAGAAAAACCAACAAGCGTTTTGTAGTCCCAATAATTGCTTGGAGCAAAGAAATAACCACCACCATCCATATATTGGCCGCGGTTTTTTGAATCCCCATAGGTAGGCATAATCCACCCTGAATGTCTTTTACCGCCTTGGTTTGGCAATATAATGAAAGGCAATCCAATGAGGGGAATATGACTGATCTGAAACACCATTGGCCGGGAAATAATTTTTTCTTTTTTAATCATTTTCATACGTTCACCAGCAAAATGAAAGTGCGGGTTTTCTAATTCGCAAGAGGTGTAAAGACTCTTACGTATATAGAACTCCTTGTTACCTTCATTTCTGATTGTTTCACCAGAATAATAGCTATCACCCGATTTGGTGCGGCCCTTCGTTATCCGGCCTTTTTTTGTTTTTAAGTTGTATGCCATGGTTTCCCCAGTCATGGGTTCATCGCCTTTTTCGACAATAGAAGGGGTAATTGGTGGTGTAATAGTGTCACCGAATGCCACGGGGTAAGCATAAAGCATGCTTGTATTCATATCCACCGTGATATATCCGGCATCCATGTCCGTGGTTGCATGATGCAGATTAGCCAGCCGGTCCAAAACCGTTATTTCGTTTTTTACATCATACACAATTTTTTCTGCTTTATAGATAATATTTGATTCCAGTTCACTATTGGTTGAATCGGGTGTATACGTCCCTCTAGCACCACCATAGATTTGAATGTCATTTAGTTCTTGTTCACCAAACCGCATAATAATTGTATCGCCAGATGCTTTATTTTTCCCCTGATAAACAGAATCCTCTAAAATGTGATAGAGTGTTGTTGCCATCCCTTCCAATCGCAAGGAGTCCAATTCGCCATCAACAAAATATCCATGCATGGCATTACCAGACATATCATCCATAAAAGAGAGCGTGTCTTTAATTATAAGCGTATCATTTTTAGTGATTTCACGCCAACCTTCAACCAAGGATATTGCATGAGATTGTGAGGGGATAAACATATAGTTAAGAACTTCTTCAGAATAGTAGAGGTTTATTGATTTTCCTGTCAGTTCACGTTTCCCATCATAAAGTTTTGGGTTTTCCAATAAGATAGTATTTTCTTCATCGCGGTTGTAAATCGCCTTGCCGCAAGAAGCTCTCCGGTCTTCATTGATTTCGACTATAGTAACATTACCATTTGCAGTATAAGAGACAGCATCATTATCTAGCTTTTTTACATACGTCATCTGATCGGAATGAATATCCTGGGATTTCTGCAACAATTGAACATTCCCCAGAGCATCTCCACTATCTTTCTCCGAATAAAATATGAGAGAATCTGCCTCTAAATCGTAGTCGTCATCCCAGATGTGTGTACGGCCAAAGGTCTTCATTAAATCGATATTTGAATTATAATACAGAGAATCGCAGGTCAGGGTGCGACCTTCTTTGACAATCACAACATTACCTGACAATGTTCCCTGTTTAATTTTATCTTTCCAGCGGGCGCGATCACTGGACATCGTCATGCTTTCTTTAGTAAAAACAACATCCCCGGTAAGGAGTTGTATTGCCTCACCATTGATTGTTTTATTTGCAAGGATGTCTGCCCGTTGCAGTCGCAATCGTTTATCTTGTGCAGATAAAAGGGATAGGGCTATTAAACCGATAATTAGCGGTCGAATATGAATGTTAGTCTTCAGAATAACGGTCTTTCCAGAGGGATTTCAATCGATTTCGAATATATTCTTCATGCCCTAAATGTGTGGGATTATAAAATGTTTCATTCACATTGTCTGGTAAATATTGTGCCTCAACAAAATGATCAGGATGATTATGTGGATAATCATAACCTTTTCCATATCCCTGGTTTTTCATCAAAGAGGTTGGGGCATTTCGTAAATGGAGTGGAACACCGGGAGTTGGGTTTTCTTTCACATATTGTTGGGCGGATTTTATCGCTTTGTATGATGCATTTGATTTCGGTGCACTTGCTAAATATGTTGTGACTTGAGCGAGTATAATCGCCCCCTCTGGGAACCCAATAGTATGCACTGCTTGAAATCCGGATGTGGCAATGGTCAACGCTTGGGGATCTGCATTTCCCACATCCTCAGAAGCCAAAATGACTAATCGACGCGCGATAAATTCGGGTTGTTCACCGCCTTCCAGCATGAGAGCCAACCAATAAATCGCGGCATCTGGGTCACTGCCGCGAACGGATTTTATAAAAGCACTAATTGTATCATAATGGTAGTCTCCAGTTTTGTCATAAATCTGGGTACCGCTTTGTAATGCTTCCAGCAATATTTCATTTGAAATCGAATCTGCATTCCCAAGCAAATGAATACAAACATCCAGCGTATTGAGCATTTTACGAGCATCGCCGCCACTGGCATGGATCAATTGATCTCTCACGGGATCAGGTAATTCAATTTGTCCTTTATTGAGTTTGATATCCGTGGCGAACGCATGGTTGATGATATGGTGGAGATGTTCATCTGCTAATGGTTTTAAAACCAATACACGACACCGTGATAGGAGCGGACTAATCACTTCAAAGGAAGGATTTTCAGTTGTTGCGCCAATAAGGATAACGATGCCTTCTTCCACGGCATGGAGCAGGGCATCTTGTTGTGATTTACTGAAGCGGTGAATTTCATCAATAAACAATATGGTATATCGTCCCATTTCCTTATTGCGTTTTCCCAATTCTATCACTCGTCGTAAATCCTTTACACCGCTGCTGACAGCAGATAATTCTTCAATATGGGCTTTCACCGATTTGGCAACGATGCGCGCTAACGTTGTTTTTCCTGAACCGGGAGGACCCCAGAGAATTATTGAAAAAAGGGATTGGCTAGAGGTAAACCGCGATAAAATTTTACCATCCGCCAGCAGATGAGATTGCCCAACAAATTCTTCTAAAGTTCTGGGGCGAATGCGATCCGCAAGGGGAGGTAAATGTGTATCAAATAATGATTCGGTAATCGACATAGTGTAATTGATTCAAATTGATTTTGTAAAATTAGCCCTTATTTTTAGTCAAAACTACTCATAGCAGGAGCACTTTATGTTGAAATTGAAATTTACTCTACCAGTAATTATTATGGCGATTATTATTTCTGGATGCGGCAAAAAGGGTGAAAAACAGACCTACGACAATGGTTTAGTCGTAATAGATAGCAAAATTGGAGAAGGTGATCCTGCTGATGGTTTAGATATTTTGGAAGTGAATTATGTCGGAAAACTTGATGACGGTTCAATTTTTGATAAATCAAATCAGCCTTTCAAATTCACATTGGGTGCAGGTTGGGTAATTGAAGGTTGGGAACTAGGGCTTCATGGCATGCGAGTTGGCGGGAAACGCACATTAATTATTCCACCTGAATTGGCATATGGTACTGAAGGGTTTGGAGATGCCATTCCACCCAACGCAATGCTTACATTTTATATTGAGCTAATTGGGTTGGAGAAATTTTAAATTAATCTATTTTCAGTTGTCGAGTACTAATGATCAGATGTTCAGTCGCAATTATTTGACATACACCATTTTAATGACTTTAGAGTAAGAGTCCGTATGAAGCTGAGTAAAGTACATTCCGGTGGATACAGGCTTATTGTAACTGTCTAAGCCATTCCAGGTGAAGTTGTAATACCCTGCTTTCTGTTCACCAGATTGGATGGTGTTTACCACTCTCCCATGGATATCATAAATGGTTAAGGATACTTGTGCTTCTTCAGGGATTCCGTACCGGATTGTTGTACTTGGGTTAAAGGGATTAGGATAATTCTGGTATAGTGCAAACTCTTCAGGGAGAATTTCTTCAATGTAGACACCCAGTACATCCTGAACATGATACTCTTTTACTCCAGCATAACTCACATCGGCTAAACGATAATCGTAGGTTTTCTTTTCTTCTACCGTTTTATCTGCATACGCATAAACGGTTTGATGGCTGACGCTTCCCTGACCCTGTAGATTAGTATTGGTGATATAACTTTCTATTTCAGACCAATCTTCATTGGTGTTTTGTTTTCTCTCAAGGATAAATCCAAGATTTTCTATTTCACTCTCTGTTATCCATGTTAGCAAAACATGACCGGTTATTTCGTCGGTATCTGCATTAAAGAGGGTTAGTGTTACGGGGAGACTAACGTCACCTGCGCCTATTGGCGTAACGCACACATCGGTGGGATTAGAAGCTGTGAATGTACCTCCACTTGCCACCGTGATTTCATCGGCGCAGAGGTAAGCATTTGCTGGCATTGTCCAGCTTGAGTTTGCAGGGATGGTTATTACACTACCTGCAGTAGCGAGGCTTAGGAAAATGCTGATGTTAAATATTGTTTTTTTCATTTTACTTTTCTCCTGTCATTGCCTGCCTACGCAGAGCCGCTTCGGCAAAGGCCGGCGAGGAAGAGCATAGCGATGACGTGGCAATCTTGTTGAATTAATAGATCGCTTCTCCCGATAAATCGGGATCGCGATGACAATATGATTATTAGGAGTTTTCATTGTTTGTTTCTTTAGATCCAAACTCTGTTTTACTCTTTGGTTTAAACACCGACACCAACCGACTCCAGAAGCTTTCTTTCTTCTTTTCAGGAGCAAAAGCAAGGGCTTGCATGAGTTGATCTATTTGAGCTTGCTGGGATTCAATCATTTCCTGTTGCTCTTTTATTGCGTTAATCAGAACCGGAACAAATCCCTGATAATTCACAGAGAGATAAGCATCTTCTGTCTGATCTGTTGTAACAAGCTGAGGGATGACTTCTTGTACTTCTTGAGCTATCAATCCTATCTGTTCGTTTTCCATATCGTGGGGCTTCACATCATTCCAATAAAAATATTTACCATCCAGTTTTAATACTTTATCAAGTGAAGATTCAATAGGTCTAATGCGTTTTTTTAATCTGAAGTCTGAGCTTTCATAGAGTGTTCCAGCCATTGTTGTATTACCATTTTTTAAAATCAGAAACGCATCACTTTTTGAGCCTGAGTTAGCACCATTACCCACAACAAAAATTCGGTCAGTCATGCTATACCCCATTGTACTGGTTGGAGTATAATCTGTATTGTATCGCCCTATAACTGTCTCAAATCCACTTTCAGCCGTGGTATAGAATCCCATAGCCGTGGAATAGTCTCCACTTGCCGTCGTGCTCACCCATCCTGTGGCAGTAGAAGCGTAACCACTTGCGGTCACGTGACCTCCTAAGGCTGTGGAATATCCCCCTACGTTTGCATCATCCCATTGTGTGCCATCAACATAACCTGCCCGAAAGGCAGCTTTCTTCGGGTAAAAATGCATGCGGGTTTCTGCACCAAGAGTTAAAGCAGTTCCAGAAGTATACGTCCCCTGGATCAGGAGACCTTCTGTACCTGTTACGTGCAATTGAGTGGTGGGGCTGGTTGTACCTAAACCCACTTTATTGTTGGTTGCATCTACATGAAATGTTGTGTCACCAATACTGGCATCACCATTGCCTTCAATGACCATGAGTTCCGCTGAACTGCTGTTTTGTATAGATACCCCATTTGCATCAGCACCTGTGCCGTCGGTTTTGATTGTTACGTCGGTTGCGTAGGTGAGGCTGAGGAGTAGTGCCAGGGTGAGAAAGCGGTTCATGTTTTTCATCGTGTGATTCCCGTAATTTGTGAAGAATATGTCATAAATAAACGTTAGTTATAACGAAATTAAGGTTTAGAGGCTAGAGGTTAGGGTATAATGTATGATTTGGCAAGGTAGAGAGACTGGAAACATTTCAAAACGCCTTGTCATCGCGATCCCGATTCATCGGGAGAAGCGATCTCAATCAGATTGCCACATCATCGCGATGTTCTTCCTCGCCGACCTTTGCCGAAGCGGCTCTGTGTAGGCAGGCAATGACACGTAGATATTTATCGTCAGATATGAATACTATTTTGCGCGGTACAGTTTATATTGGTATCTTCACGTCTGAATAAACTTTGCAAAAACCATGCCTGACGATAAAAAACAAGATATTATCTTCGGTGGGGATGCCTTACCACTCCTCGCGGGTCCTTGCGTAATTGAAAGCCGCGATCATACCCTGAAAATGGCCGAATCAATTCGTGATATTGCTGCAAAACTGGAAATTCCATTCATATTTAAATCATCTTTTGATAAAGCAAACCGTACGTCGATCCAATCCTATCGTGGTCCTGGAATGGAAGAAGGATTGAAAATTCTTGAGGACGTTAAGGATAAACTTGGTGTAAAAATTATTACGGATATTCATACTCCTGAACAAGCACAGGCTGTGGCGGAAGTTGTGGATGTTTTACAAATTCCCGCATTTTTATGTCGGCAAACCGATTTGTTGGTTGCAGCAGCGAAAACCGGTAAACCTGTCAACGTAAAACGCGGACAATTTTTATCCCCACAGAAAATGAAACATGTCGTTCAAAAACTAGAGGACGCGGGTACGGAATTAATTTTTCTAACGGAGCGTGGTAGCACATTTGGGCATGAAGGATTGGTGACGGATTTACGAGCTATTCCCATAATGCAGGAAACAGGTCATCCAGTTATTTTTGATGCTACACACAGCGCACAAATGCCCGGATCGGGCAATGAGAGAACCGGTGGATTACGCGAATATATTCCCATTATGGTTCGCGCTGCTGTGGCAGCAGGCTGTGATGGATTATTTATTGAAGTGCATGATGATCCTGAAAATGCCCTTTCCGATGCGGCCACACAATGGCCATTATACCAATTAGAAGAATTATTAACCGAAGCAATATCATTTAGAAAGACATTCCGTGAATTATACGCCTGAGTTAAAAGAGAAATTATCCAAAATAAAGATGATCATTACGGACGTTGACGGAGTTCTTACAGATGGTGCAATCTATAAAGGTGCCAATGGGGTAGAACTAAAACGATTCACTGTGGAAGATGGCGCAGGGATGGCTATTGCGCGTGCTGCAGGTTTTCGTATTGCATTTATATCAGGGAGATTCAGTGAGGCAACAGCATCCAGGGCCGCCGAATTGAATATCGAAGATGTATATAATGGCACACTAAACAAACTTAACCCTTATATTGAACTGAAAGAAAAATATGGCTTAGAAGATGACGAAGTGGCGTACATCGGAGATGGTCTCATTGATTTGGTTTTACTTGAGCGTGTGGGTGTGCCGATTTCAGTCAAGAATGCTTATCCTTTAGTGAAAGAAGCAGCAATTTATGTGACGGAAACCGAAGGTGGCTGGGGAGCCTTCCGTGATGCTGTCGATTGGATTTTAAAAGGACAGGGAAAATATCTATCAATCCTTGAAAAATTGAAAAAAGAACTATTAAACAATCCCAATTAATGATGAAAAGTGTCAGACAGATTCATCTGGCTTGGTTTTTGACATTATTGTTTTTGCTAATATCATGTTCAACGCCAGAATCCAGTGCTACGGGTGATACTCGCGAAGGGCGTCCTGATATGGAAAGTTGGACGGTAACCATTACATTTACCGATAAAGGGAAAGTCAGAGCAATCGTAAACGGTGACCACTTACAAAAATTTAATGATCGACAATTTATTCAGATTGATGGAAATGTTCATATTGATTTTTATGACGAATTTGAAAAACACACATCATTACTTACTTCCGGATTCGCCGAGGTTGAAGAGAATTCTAATTATATGGTAGCTTTCGAAAACGTTGTCGTTCTTTCCGACAGTGGAGTCAATCTATATACTGACACTTTATCAATGGATCATGAAGCAGAATTGATTTTCACCAATGATTCTGTCATGGTTACTACAGAACAACTTGACACGTTATATGGTGTGGGATTTGAATCAGATTTGCAAATGGAACAATGGACAATTCTTAAGCCCTCAGGAGTAACAGCCAGAAATGCAGAATAGTCATAAGGTTTTACGCGCAGAAGGATTACACAAGCAATACGGTAATCGCTGGGTTGTTCGCGATGTAGATTTAGAAGTTCATAAGGGTGAAATTGTTGGTTTATTGGGTCCAAATGGAGCTGGTAAAACCACATCATTTTACATGATAACAGGGATGATTCGTCCAACAAAAGGTCACATTTATTTAGATGACGAAGATATTTCAACAGATGCCATGTATCGCCGGGCACGAAAAGGTATCGGGTACTTGGCGCAGGAACCATCGATTTTCGGGAAACTCACTGTGGAAGAAAATCTCAAATTAGTTCTTGAAATGACCAAATTATCAAAAAAAGAACAAAGCGAAAAAATTGAACGTTTACTTGATGATTTATCCATTCAACATTTACGGAAAAATAAAGGAATGCGCCTATCTGGCGGTGAACGACGACGAGTTGAAATTTGCCGTTGTTTAGCCATGGAGCCAGATTTCATATTATTGGATGAACCATTCGCTGGTGTTGACCCTATAGCAGTAGAGGATATTCAATCGATTGTGGCATCCCTGAAAGAGCGCAATATTGGAGTACTTATCACGGACCATAATGTTCGTGAAACCTTGTCTATTACAGACCGATCATATTTATTATTTGAAGGTAAAATATTATTATCCGGATCATCACAATCTTTGGCAGATGATCCTGAAGCCCGTAGATTATATCTTGGAGAACGATTCAGACTGGATTGATTATGCGGCTGGAACAAATACTTTCTCAGAAACAAATCCTTGCCCCGCAGCAAATTCTACAGGCATCTCTTTTACAATTAAATACGATTAATCTTGAACAAAAAATACTGGATGAACTTGAATCCAATCCCGTTCTTGAGCAAGCTGAACCTAAAGAAATCAAGGAAGAAGAAGATTCTGTTGAAAATGGCGAAATGGATCGAAATGTCGATTCACCAGATGATTTTGATGAATATGAGCCGCCTAATGTATATTATAAGACTGAAGACACGTATGATGCTCCTTTAGTTGAGCGAGTTGACTTTATAGAATTATTGGTCAAACAACTAAATGATACGAACCTGAATGAGGAAGAAAAACGCATTGGGGAAGAAATATTGTGGAACCTTGATGATCGCGGTTATTTAGCCACAGAATTGATTTTGATTGCAGATCGCTTTGGGAAAGAAAAATCGGAAATTGAGCCTATTTTACATGAAGTGCAGCATCTAGATCCACTAGGTATTGCAGCCAGGGATTTACGTGAATGTTTACTTATTCAGTTAGACACTGACACCGGGAGTCCCGCATATAAAATTGTAAAATTTCATTTTGAAGATTTTGCGAATAAACGGTATGAGGTCGTTCAAGCTAAAAGTGGTTTGACCGAGGAAGAATTATCTGATGCGATCACTGAAATTTCACAATTAAACCCCCGTCCCGGCGAAGCAGCATCTCTGACGAAAGATGAAATTGTTATTCCAGATGTTGTAGTTCGTGAACAAAATGGAGAATTCGTTATCCAGATCAATGATGGTGGTTTACCGGAATTGCGTATTAATAATGATTATTTATCCATGATGGATGCAAAAGCTGGTTTTCCGGCTGATGCCAGATCTTATCTGAGAAAAAAAATTGATGCAGGACATTGGTTCATTCAGGCAATTGAGCAACGACGTCAGACAATGACAGCTGTAACAAAAACGATCATAGAAAGACAACGTGAGTTTTTCATGGGAAATCTCCAGCATTTAAATCCCATGAAACTGCAAGACATTGCTGATGAAATAAAAATGGATATTTCAACCATATCCAGATCCACTCGCGGAAAATATGTAGACACGATTTATGGTATATTTGAATTGAAAACGTTTTTTACCGAAGGCATGGCAAAAGACGATGGCAGTATGGTTAGCACCAATGAAATTAAGCAGGCTTTGAAAGTCATCATTGAGAATGAGGATAAATCAAAGCCATTAAATGATGAAAAATTAGCAAGAGTCCTCAATGAAAAGGGCTATCCAGTAGCACGTCGTACCGTAGCGAAGTATCGGGAGCAATTACTGCAACCGGTGGCGCGATTACGTCGTCAGTTAAATAGATAGATTCGAAAGGAAAATCTTATGGCTAAAAGAAAGATTGTAATAGGTGATCAGGAAATAATGATTCCAAACAGCTTATTAACACTCGGGGTTATTCCCATTGTTTTAATTATTCTGGGAATGTGGCTATTTACGGGTGTTTATAAAGTTGGTCCCGATGAAGTGGGTGTCGTTCGCACATTTGGCGATGTTTCACGGACTGTCGGACCAGGATTACGTTTTCACTTTCCTTATCCAATAGAAACGGTGGATACACCAAAGGTAACGGAAGTAAAACGCATTGAAATTGGATTCCGTTCGGGAAAACAGTACCGAAAAGTGGAGAATGAAAGTCTCATGCTCACTGGTGATGAAAACATTGTTGATGCTGAATTGATTGTTCAATATAAAATCAAATCTCCAGTGGATTACTTATTCAAATTCGTCCAACCGGAAGTGACAGTACGGGAAGCATCAGAAGCGGCATTAAGAACTGTCATTGGACGCCATAGTATTGATGAAGGACTCACCTCCGGAAAATTCATGATTCAAGAGGAGACCAGCGAGTTATTACAGAGTATTCTTGATCAATATGAAACGGGTATTTTGATCGTTGCAGTCCAACTTCAAGCAGTTTCACCGCCAAATCAAGTTGTTGCTGCATTTAAAGATGTTGCATCAGCAAAAGAGGATAAAAATCGAATGATTAACCAAGCTGAAGGGTATCGAAACGATGTTATCCCAAAAGCTCGTGGTGAAGCAGAAGCTAGAGTAAGTGAGGCGGAAGGATTTCGTGAAGCTCGTATTAAACGCGCAGAAGGTGATGTTGCCAAGTTTAAAGCTATCCTTGCTGAATATCGCAAAGCGAAAGAAATTACAACAAAACGATTGTATTTAGAAGCGATGGAGGATATTCTCCCTGGAATTAAAAAATATATCGTACCAAAAGGGGGAGATGGAAATATTCTGAATCTCCTGAATCTTACTTCAGATGAGAAAGGAGCCTCAAAATGAAAAAAATTCTAATTGCTATCGCGATCCTAGCTCTTTTAGTTACATGGTCAACGGTTTTTATCGTGGACATAACAGAACAAATTGTCATTTTACAATTTGGTAAACCTGTGCGCATCATAAATGAACCCGGGCTTAATATGAAACTTCCGGCACCCTTCCAAAATGCCGTTGTAATAGATAAACGCCTATTAGAATATGATGTACCACCGGAAGAAATATTGAGTAAAGATAAGAAGACTCTTATTGTGGATAACTATGTTCGCTGGCGCATTGTAGATCCGTTATTGTTTCTACAAACGGTACAGGCTATTCCGAACGCAGTTACCCGTTTAGATGATATTGTGTATTCTGAACTACGCCGTGAATTGGGTACCCACGACATGGCGGAAATCATCACTGAAAACCGTGAAAGTCTCATGAGAAAAGTGACACATTTGAGCAATGAAGCTGGAAAAGGATATGGTATTGAAGTGGTAGATGTAAGAATCCGCCGAGTAGACCTTCCTGAGGAAAACGAAGCCTCTATCTATGCGCGCATGGATGCCGAACGTAAACGTCAGGCCAACAGGTTTCGCTCCGAAGGTGAAGAGGAAGCCAAGAAGATTCGCGCAACGACCGATAGAGATCGTACCGTATTATTGGCAGAATCTTTCAAACGATCGGAAGAAATTCGTGGTGAAGGTGATGCCAAAGCAGCAGATATTTATGCGCAAGCCTATTCCAGTGATCCTAAATTTTATGAATTCGTGAGAACCCTGGATGCCTATCGGAAGATTCTGGATGATCAGACAACTCTGGTACTACCTGGAGACGCAAAGATATTTAAACTCTTAAACGAATATTAGATTTACTGGAGAAGGAATTAGTGAAAAAAGTGAAAATTCGCTCAACAACAGTGTTGGGCGTTAGACGTGGAAAAAACATTGCCATGGGTGGTGACGGACAAGTCACATTTGGCGATATGGCTTTTAAGCAAAAGGCGGTAAAAGTCCGGGATTTTGATACGGAAAAAGGAAAAGTTCTAGGTGGCTTTGCCGGCGCGGCTGCCGATGCCTTGACTTTGTTTGAGAAATTTGAACAAAAACTGGAAGAGTACGAAGGCGATCTGCAACGTTCAGTCGTTGAACTTGCCAAAGAATGGCGAACGGATAAATACCTTCGTCATTTGGAAGCAATGTTAGCCCTCATGGATAAAAATGGGAGTTACATTGTTTCTGGAGACGGTAATGTTATTGAACCCGATGGACCAATAATTTCCATCGGTTCCGGTGGCGGTTTTGCCCAATCGGCAGCAGCAGCATTTTTGGAAAATAAATCCTTATCTGCGTCGGAGGTTGTAAAAAAATCCCTCAAAATAGCTGCCGATTTATGTATTTACACCAATGATAGTATTACGATACTAGAGGCGTAAGATGCAAAATATCACTCCCAAGCAAATTGTACGCGAACTGAATAAATACATTGTTGGACAAGATAAGGCAAAACGAGCAGTGGCAATTGCACTTCGAAATCGGTGGCGCCGTCAACAAGTACCAGAAGATATGCGCGATGAGATTGTCCCTAATAATATTGTTCTTATTGGTCCAACAGGTGTGGGTAAAACGGAGATTTCCCGTAGATTAGCCAATCTGGCTAATGCTCCATTCCTGAAAATTGAAGCCAGCAAATTCACCGAAGTGGGTTATGTTGGTCGCGATGTTGAATCTATCATTCGTGATTTGACTGATATTGCAGTAAACCAAGTCCGTTCGGCAATGGAAGAAGAAGTCACAGAACGTGCCATTGAACTTGCTCAATTACGTCTTTTAGATTTACTTTTTCCGCCTGCAACCCTCTCGGCCGAGCGCAAGAAAAACCAAGAAGCCGAAGAGCGCTATGAACGCAATCGCGAGCGATTAAAAAAGAAGCTGGATAAAGGTGATTTTGAAGAAAAAATTGTTGATGTAGAAATCTCGGAGGATTCAATGCCTGCTTTGCAGATATTTGGTCCTTTAGGGATGGAAGACCTTGGCACAAATATCAAAGATATGCTATCCAGCGTTATGCCGGGTTCCAAGAAAAAACGCAAATTGTCAGTTTCGGAAGCCCGTGAAATCTTAATCGAGCAGGAAGCCTATAACCTTATTGATCATGATGAGGTGATAAGAATAGCTAAAGAACAGGTCGAAGAAAACGGCATCGTATTTTTGGATGAAATTGACAAAATTGTAGGAGAGGGATCATCTAACGGTCCCGATGTGAGCAGGGAAGGTGTACAGCGGGATTTGTTGCCCATCATCGAGGGTAGCAATGTTCAAACAAAATATGGTGTGATTCGATCAGACCATATCTTGTTTATTTCAGCAGGCGCATTTCATGTATCAACGCCATCGGATATGATACCAGAATTACAAGGACGTTTTCCAATTCGGGTTGAAATGGATAAACTGACTACCAGTGATTTTGTAAAAATATTGACTCATCCAAAATCAGCACTGATCAAACAATATAAAGCTCTTATGGAGACCGAAGGCGTTTCATTAGAATTTGATAAATCCGCAATCCGTAGTATCGCGAAATATGCCACAGATGTGAATAAAAAAACCGAAAACATTGGAGCCCGACGTTTACATACTATCATGACAACCCTCCTGGATGAATACATGTTTGATGTGACAGGTAGAGAGGGCGAAACCATCACCATTACAAAAGCTACTGTCGACGAAAGACTGGCTGATATTGCAGAAGATCAGGACTTAAGTCGATACATACTTTGATGGTAGATGGAGTATGGAAAATAGTTCATAAGATATAACGGACCCAAACTCATACCAAAAATAAAGAAGAAAGGAGAAAACATGACAAAAGATTTTTTACATATAACAGATTTTTCAAAAGAAGAAATTCTTGAAACCCTGGACTTAGCACAGGAATTAAAATACAAATTTCATAATAAAGAAGATTATAAACCATTTAAGGATCGTTCTTTGGCAATGATCTTTGCGAAACCATCTGCACGAACACGAGTATCCTTTGAAACGGGATTTACGTGGATGGGTGGCCATGCATTGTATCTTGGACCTAACGATATTGGAATTGGAAAACGCGAAGCAGTCAAAGATATTTCGCGAGTTTTCAGTCGCTACAATGATATGATTATGGCAAGATTGTTTGAACACAAGCACATGGTGGAATTAGCTGAACATGCAACTATTCCGGTAGTGAATGGACTTACAGATTATAATCATCCTTGTCAAATTATGGCTGATATTCTTACAGTGGTTGAGCATCGCAAAACTTTAGATGATTTAAAAATTGTCTATGTTGGGGACGGCAATAATATTGTGCATTCCTGGCTTCAACTTGCTGCACGACTTCCAATGGATTTTGTCTGTGCTTGTCCTGAGGGTTATGAACCAGATGCGGACACGGTTGCAATGGCCACCAATTCCGGTCATTCAAGTGTAACAGTCACCAGTGATTTAAAAGCTGCTGCGAAAGATGCAGATGTGATTTACACCGACGTTTGGGCATCCATGGGGCAAAAAGATGAAGCCATTTCCAGGGAAAAAATATTTGCTGATTTTCAGGTTAATGAATCTGTTATGGATTCAACAGGGAAAAACACATTGTTCATGCATTGCTTACCTGCAGAACGGAATCGTGAAGTGACGGATGGGGTCATGGAGGCGGACTATTCCATAGTTTTCGATGAAGCAGAAAATCGCATGCATGCTCAAAACGCGATTATGGTAAAACTATTCAATAAGTAATTATAAAAAACCTATAAGGTCTCCTGATCTTGTAGGATGATTCCTTATTTATAAAATTAATCAGTATCCATCGGGGACAGGAGTCCCTGATGGATTATACGTTTTGTCTATTTAGTTTCTGTCCAAAGGATATCGTAGGTGCGGTAGGATACAAGTTTTTGATCAGGCACTTTTATAGTAATTTGAATTGTTGCGGATTGTCCAGGTTCCAGCATTGTATCTGATATTACACCGCTATCATATTTGAATTCTTTCCCATCAATAAAAGCAGAATCAATCCCAACTTCTTCTGTAGTACTGGTCCAAAGATGTGCGATAACTCGCGCAAAATCAGCTCTGGTTTGTCCATTGTTTTTTACTCGTCCGCTTATGATTTCTTTTGTAGGATAAGCTTCTATTGAAGGTTCTCCTATCCATTCTATCTTGGCTGACAAAACTGCGTCTTCCTCAACATTGACGACATGTTTTGCATCAATCACCAATTTTCCTAATTGAGTGCGAACGATTATCTCTTGATCTGTTTTGCTGATTATTTCACCCATAATCACAGTACCATTATTGAGAATAATGCGATGTTGCAGTTCAGGTCGTTGGATAAGTTCAAGAAGTCGGGGGTCTATTTCTGGAATTGTTTTTCTTTTTTCGTAGACTTTTAATACTTGTTTAAGTGAATCAATTTCACTTTTTAATTGATCAAGGTCATAACGGTATTGAAAAAAAGGTTCACCCTCGGGCAATATTGCCGTTGTATCAGAATCGGACCGCAGAGCTGGAAGTGTGTCCAAATCCTGAGCGAATCCAAATCCTAACATGAAGCAGATGTAAATCAATCTCTTCAATTTTTGGCTCCTTTATGAGCCATAAAAGCCCGACGACGAATATCTTCTTTATAATCTTTACTTTTTCGAAGGTTCTCTATCATTTCAACTATTGGTGTGTACAATTCATAGTTTTCTGCTTTATCAAGCATGGGTAGTATGGATACGATAACTGCAGGATCACCATATTCGCCCAACTTTTTGATGGCTTTAATACGTAGTAGTTGTGGGTAGTCATTACCTTTGGCAATTTCAATGACCGTCTTAATAACCTCTGGTTCATTAAAATCTCCCAGAGCATCTAAAAGTGTATTCAGTAAGCTAAAATATTCTTTTTTACCCGTATTGTAGGTATCCAACAATGTGAGAATTAGGTTTTCCTCTTTTACGCCAGCCATGGTATTGATTGCAAAATCCCGAACTTCTGTGTTCGTAGCCGGATCGCCAAGCATTTCAGTAAAAGCAGCAACCACTTCAGTAGCTTCTTTTTTTCCGAGGATTTCTACCGCGCGATTTCGGACGCCAATATTAATGTTTTGGTCTTTGGCAATCATCATCAGTACCGGGATAGCCTCATCATCTCCAATTGCACCGAGGGTTTCAGCTAATAGTTTTTCAGTGCGGGAAAGATTTGCTTTGGCTACCTCGTAGAGATCAAGTAAGGTCATGATTTGATCTTTGGTCCGGACCTTGTTCAAATTTTTAACCAGAACCATGTGAAGTTCATGAGATTTTTCTTCAATGCGGTGCATGGATTGCACCATGGCTTCCGGCGCCTTGGGATTATCGCGGAATTCAGCCAATAGTTCAATAGAGGCAATCATAAACGTCATATCTAAGGCATCAGCTTCCGCAACAACTTCTGCCAAGGCATTTAATGCTGTTGGATGGTGTGTTTCTGCCAATGCCTCACCTGCTGAAAGTCGAATATCCAATGGTTGATTGGAATCCTGATAAATTGCGATTAACTCTTCAAGTGCTTGTATTCGTCCATCTCTGTACGCATTGCGCAATTTTTCAATATCACTGGGTTGAACTTGACCGTATTCGGATTTTTTCCCTCCGAATAATTTCATCCTTCGGAGTTTTGAACATCCGGGAAGAACAATTAATACTGATAATAATATGATAATATATCTATTCATCGTGATCAAACGGAATTAAGCTTAATTGAGACCCATCAAAATAACCGTAACTGGGTGCATGAATCCAGTCCCCAAGGATAAGAAGTTTTCCGTCCAAAATTTCCTTTTCAACGCGTTGATGATAATGACCTGAAATTACATAGTCGGTATCCTGCTTGATGTATGATTCTGCATAGGATGCCAATTCGGTTTGGACTCTCTTATTATATTCGTCACTATGCCCATTTCTGTAGCCTCTATTTGAAATCCATTGGGCGAATGTGTATCCAATGGTGGAGTGCAAGCACCGATATAAGCTAATAAAAACACGATTTCGAATAACGGTTTTTAATACTCTATAACCACGATCCCAGGATAAAATACCATCACCATGTGTGAGGTGAAATTTCTTCCCTGCGATTTCAAAATCAGCATCATGAAAATAAACCTTAGTCATGAGCTTATCAGTCATGAAGTTTTGTACCCAATAGTCGTGATTCCCAAGAATATAATGGATTTCAATATTTGCGTCACGAAGCTTTTGAATTTGAAAATATAAATCGAAATACATTTTTGGAATTGTGTGGGAATATTCAAAATAAAAATCAAATAAATCCCCAACGATAAATAATGTACCACCAGTTTCATTCACTTTTGCTAAAAAACGAAAGAAATGATCCTGACGGCGACGGGACTTTTCTGATTCAGTTAACATCAAGTGGATGTCAGAAACAAAATAGACAGGTAAATCCATAGACAACTAACTTAGTGTAGAATACTATTGCAGTAAAATAGGATTCTTTGTTTATCAAAACCCAGTTTCCCATCACTCGTTTTGTAATAAAAAAAGGAAGATTGCATTTATCGTTTATTGTATATTCTAACGAAGGTTAATTAAAACATTTAAGTCTTATTATATCGGAGTATCGTAAAATGAAAATTCAGTTTATAAAGTACATCGTATCAATTACTTTTATATTATTTTCATTAATTTATTCAAAAGAACCCATATCCTTAGCATCAACCGCAGAATCTTTTAGTTCCAGAATCCTTCCAAACCCAATGGAAGACCGGTCAAAAGGACTTCATAATAATGGTGAAGCAAAATCTGCTATTTTGAACTACGGGAATTTTATGAATTGGAGTGAGCATCCGTCGGGATTGTGGGGAGAGTATACTTATGTCCCTACTTTATCATTTATGGCAGGAGTTCCAGGACAAGAATATTCTTCAAAATATAATTGGTCACTATACGAAACGGTTGAGGACAATGGCACAATAATCCGGCAAACTTGGGAATCGTCTGATGCCTATTTAAGTTGGTTTGAAAATGGAGATACAAACTTTGTTGGTATTCTATTTGAAGCTGAAAATGATGATGGTATTGCTGTCTTGTTTGATGCGATAGTTGTAAAAGATTCAATCTCAAATATATACCAATGGGGAATTGATGATAATGGACAAACAATATTTTTAAGTGCTGAAGGTGAGAATGATCCTAATAAATCATCCGCGAGAATTGGATTTATTTATCCTTGGGCTTTTAGGCCGAAATTTATTGAAAGAATAGATAGTTATGATATCTATGATTACGGATTGGACGGTATCGGTTGGACAGCAGATGATGAATATGATTATTATGGTGCCAATGTTGCAGAATCTTGGTTTACTCGGTTTCATCCTTCGGTTAATACTGATTGGCAAGCAAGTCCATATTCGGCAGGAAACATCCAAAATCCCAATACAACTTTTGGAGATGTTTTCGGTGATAGTCCATTTTCATCTCCTAACGAAAGTACACCAGTTTTAGCGCATAGCAATTATGTTGAAACGTGGCCAATTAATGTTAATAATGAACTTTATTGGCCGGGCTGGTGGCGAGAACAATACTTTGGAGATCAACCTGATTTATGGGATGAATTGGGTATTACAAATTGTAGTATGGACCTCGCAGATCCGGATTGTTGGGCGGAAATAGAGGGTGAATTTATTTCAGCTACAGATATATATATGGAATTTGATGACCGATGGGCTCATCGTGGAAACCAGGTAACAGCGCAAAATGAATATGAACAAACTGGTTACCCTTTAGGTTTGAAAGTAATAACCGAAAGTTATTCGTATGTGAACGAAATGATGGATGACTTTATCATATTTGAAATGAAAATTCGAAATGAAAGCGGCGATTATTATGATGATGAAGGAGTACTTCGTGAGGGATTAGAAATGCCGGATGAACAAAAATTAAATAATGGAAAAGGATTTAACTATAAAGGTGTATCTCTTGGCTTTTATTTTGATGCTGATGTTGTATCAACCGATTACTCAGGAAATATTGGACCACATACAAATGATGATGATATGATGGCTTACTATGATTGTTTAACAGATCAGGAGAATCCTTGTATTGAAGTAAATGGACAGCTAATGCGTGTAAGTATGGCATTGTTTTATGATCTTGATGGGACAAGTAATAGTGCTACTGAAATTGGAATTGTAGGAACGCAGGTATTAGAAACACCAGAAGCAACAGATCCAATTGATTTAAATCAAGATGGTATAATTGACATTTATCCCGGCGAAGCATTGAGAATGACAGATTGGCATTGGTTTGATTGGTATAACCGTCCAGGTGTTGTTTCCGGCGAAAGTAATGGAAACTGTTGTGCCGGTGATCAGGGAAGACCGCAGGCAAGTAACAAAGAAGAAATAATGTATAAATTGATGACGGGGGATACGACTAATTTAAGTGCTGATGAAAAGGATTGGTTTTTTCATACCCCAAATCATGACACTGATTTAGATTCGGAATTAAATCCACATTTTGATTCACTGGAAGGATTGGAGGCAGAATATGGAACAACAGGGTTGGATGGGGTTTTGATGATGAATAGTGGTCCTTTTGACTTGGACGTAGGCGAAGAAGTAACCTATTCCCTAGGTATGATATTTGGTCAAAACCTGCAATCAATTATTGAAAACGCAAGTCACTTGCAAGGATTGTATGCCTATCATTTTTCTAACAATATAATTACTATCACTTCACCAGTAGAGGATGAAGTCATCTCAGATTTCGTCTCAATAGATTGGGACTATAATTCTATTACCGGACTGGATGTAAACTCGACAGATATTCTGTATCTACCTTTCAATTCAGAAGATTGGGACACAGTGGTTTCTTTAAGTGGCAATCCCGGTAGCTATTCAATAAATGCAGCAGAATTTACTGATAACCCATGGGCTAAAATCAAAGTTGTAATAGACGATTTAGCAATGTTGGCAGTAGGTGAATCGGAATATTTTGTTATGAATTCCCCGGGAAATTCTCCACCTATGGGTTGGATAGTTACAGAAATCCCTAGCGGTATAGTTGGTGATGACCAATTACTAGAATGGGAGATCAGAGACGCAGAAAATGATCCAATTTTTGTTGATATAATTTTGGTTGACACAGATTCAACAATTATTGATACAATAGTAGGTAATTATGCTGGTCAAGACAATTACATATGGGATACAAGATTATTTTTAAACAGAGTTAATGTCATGATCAAGTATGACTTTAAAGATTCAATCAGTACGACATCATATTTCAGTGAAATAATTCATATAAACAATAATTATCCATATGTATCAAACGAATATTTTGTTCATACAAATGGGGCAAGCACGTCTGAGGTTTTTGCTATCGTCTATGATGAAGGACTACTTACTAACAACGATTATACAATAATGTTTAGTGATGAAGACCAGTACAATTATACAATTAGAAATATGACAACTGGGCTGGATATCATTAATGAATCACTAGGTTATGCTCCATTTTATACTCCTGTGTTTGATGGTATACAAGTTTATATTGATAACGACATAACAGAATTAGAGACCATAATATGGGAGGCCGATACAACACACCCTATTTCATTTATATCTTATCTGTCTTTAGAAAACAGAATGCCAGCTGATTATTTAATTCAATTTTCTCAAATAGGTGCCGATACGAGTTTGAATGGAGTAATAGTACCATTTCAGATCTTTAACACGACAAATGATTCTTTAAATGAAATATCATTCAATATTTATCCTCCAATTCTAGAATGGGTTTCATTGCAACAAATCTGGTTATACGAAAATGAAATTCCGGGATTTGATCCTGACTCCTCGCTTAGTACCTGGCGAATAAGGATTGGAACTCCTTTATCGCTTTATGATTGGGCACCGGGAGACGAAATACGGATAATTACAAATAAACGACTTCGTTCAAATGATATATACTCTTTTAGAGGACAGCTTAATATTGAAAACAGTATTGATGGAATACCTAATAAATACTCACTTAATCAAAACTATCCAAATCCGTTTAATCCTGCAACAAATATTGAATTTTCATTACCAAAGAATGAGGTTGTTTCCATATCGATTTACAATCTTCTTGGTCAAAATGTGCATACTCTAGTGAATAATCAGGTCTATAGTGCTGGTAATCATGAAGTTATTTTTAATGGGTACATGCTAGGTAGTGGACTTTATTTTTATCGAATAACAACACAGGATTGGACATCAACGCGAAAAATGATCTTACTGAAATAATATATTTCCATCAAAATTAACGTCGCGCCATTCAACCTTTTTGGCATAGTTGTGACATGCCGTAAATTTCAATACTCTGTAATTGACATTCGGTGGAAATAACCCTAATCTTGTAAGGAACAGAGCGCGGTATCGTGCGTAATCAAAATGATGAAAATGAAACATATTATACTATTCATAGTAATCGGGCAGATAGTATTTGCCCAATTTGGACAAAATAAGGTTCAATACAGATCCTTTGATTGGGAGTATATCAAATCGAATCATTTTGACATTTATTATTATAATGACTCTTATGAATTAGCCACTTTTACTGCGGAAGTTGCTGAAGAGGTCTATGAACAAATATCCAAACATCTACGCTGGGTATTAAGGAAACCGGTTTCCATTATTGTTTATGATTCACATAATGATTTTCAACAAACCAATGTCACCTGGAGTTACATGTCAGAAGGTATTGGCGGTGTTACAGAATTATTTAAAAATCGCGTAGTCTTACCTTTCGAAGGGAATTACGAACAATTTCGTCATGTGATTCATCATGAATTGGTTCATGCCATTATCAACGATATGGTCTACGGCGGAAATATTCAGAGCATTATATCCGGAAGACAACGGTTGCGAATTCCGTTATGGACAAATGAAGGACTTTCAGAATATTTATCTCAAAATTGGGATACAAAAGCTGATATGATTGTTCGCGATATTGCTATTAATGAATACATCCCACACGTTCAGGAATTGGATTATTACCTGGCGTATAAAGGTGGACAATCGGTATGGCGGTTTATAGCAGAAACGTATGGTCGGGAAAAAGTTGGTGAAATTTTTATCGCAATGAAAAAGACACAAAATGCGGAAAAAGGGTTTTCACAAGCCTTAGGTATGGATTTTGATGACCTAACGGAAAAATGGCAGAAATATTTAAAAAAGGAATATTGGCCAGACATTGCAGGTAGGGATGAATTAAGTGATATTGCCAAAAAAATTACAGATCATGAAGAACGTAGAAATTATTATAATATTTCTCCCGCACTTTCTCCCGATGGAAGTCAAATTGCCATACTATCCGACCGCTCTGGTTATGCAGATATTTACATCATTGATGCGATGACAGGTGAAGAAATAACCAGACTTGTAAAAGGAAATCGTTCCATAGATTTTGAAGAATTAAAATGGCTCCAACCTGGTCTTTCTTGGTCACCCGACGGAAAACAAATTGTCCTCGCAGCAAAGGCTGGAAAAAGAGACGCCCTTCATCTTATTGATGTTAAGACAAAAAAATCCCAAATGATTCAAATGGAATTTGATGGAATATTTACGGCATCTTGGTCGCCAAACGGAAAACAATTGGCATTTATTGGCAATCAAAGTGAATCCAGCGATATTTATCTGTATGATTTGGAAACAGAAGAGATTACCAATTTGACGAATGATATTTTTTCCGATTCTGAACCAGTGTGGAACAGCACTGGCACCCAATTAGCGTTTGTATCTGATCGTGGACCATTTGTAAGAAATGGCGTACACGAAACAACAGGTGAATCATTTGATGGAAATATATTTAATCATGACTATAAGCAAAGTGATGTTTATATCCTAAGTGTTGAATCGGGTGAAATTCAACGAATCACACGGACAGATTATAATGAAAATTATCCCGTTTGGGCTCATACAGAGCCGGTACTTTTTTACACGGCTGATTATAACGGCGTTTGGAATCTGCATAAATATGATTTGGTAGAGGAAAAGGCAATTCCTGTTACAAATGTGTTGACAGGAATTCAGCAACTGAGTTTATCCCATGATGATCGGGTTTTAATATTCACTGGATACGCAAACCGCGGTTGGGATATTTATACTCTTACGAATCCTTTAGATTTTGTTGAAGCAAAAATTGAACCGTCACAATTCCTGATTAAAAAAGATAAAATTGATGACTCTCTGGTTGATCTCCGGCAAGATAAAAAACGGCAGGGACTCATAAATACACAATCAAAAGGTGACTATACCCAGTTTATCTTCGCACCACATTACCAACGGCACAATCAAGGCTTTTTGGAGCAAAATACAAACGAGGATCTTATAGCTAGTGATTCGACTAGGCAATCTGATAGTTTCATTTCGCAGGCCTATAAAACGAGATTCACATTAGACATGGTTAGCGGAAATCTGAGTATAAGTTCATTATTTGGTGCGCAGGGTATGACATATTTTGCCTGGAGTGATATCATGGGTGACCATCAAATTACTTTTGGCACTGAAATGGTTCTTACTCTTGAAAATAGCGACTATTCTTTTTCTTATGCTTATTTAAAAAATAGAGTTAATTGGTACTTCACAGGATTTCAGACCGCAGATTTCTTTTCAGATTATGGCGGCGGTTTGGCACGATTAAGACATTATGGTGCTGCCTTATATGCTGCAATACCGTTTAATAGATTTATGCGTTTTGATGTGGGAATATCACATCATACAATAAACTACCAACAGTGGCAGCAAAACCCTCTTACTGGTGAATACATTGTAAATAGAGAAGATGGTTTTACTGCCTTATTGCCAGTGACAAGCTGGATATTTGATAATACCGTATATGGATATACAGGTCCAATTGACGGAACCCGGCAAAATGTCACTTTTTATACAAGTCCCAGTATAAATAATAGTGGAATTGAGTTTTATACATTATCATGGGATTTCAGAAAATATTGGCTAATTGGAAAAGAGTATACTTTGGCCTTTCGATTAATGGCGGGTAAAAGTACAGGATCTGATGCTCAAAAATATTTCTTAGGTGGATTACCCTACTGGATATTTGGTCATGGTGAAACGGATGGCGAAGAGGATGATAGTAATTACCGTGATGTAATATTGAATTCAGAAAATTCAAGCCTGTTAGAAGATATCTATTTTGCTAATTATGCTTCACCGGTACGAGGCACCAGGTATTATGAAAGATTTGGAAATAACGTTATTTTGTCGAACATGGAATTCCGATTCCCATTTATTAATTATTTAGCCCTGGGATTTCCATTTAAGGCGATATTTGGCAATATTCGCGGTCATGCTTTCTTTGATATTGGTGCTGCATGGGATGACCCAAAAGAATTTACACAAACCTCATACATGCAGGACAAGTATGGGCTAGCAATATCACCTGAGGCAACACCAATCGTCAAGGGTTTTGGATTAGGAATGAAAGTAAATCTGGGTTACTTCCTGTTGCGAATTGATACTGCTTGGGATGTAAACTCTAATGGGAGTTATTCGAAACCACAATATTATTTTTCGCTTGGTCCTGATTTTTAAAATTTGACTCAAAAGAATATCGATCTTTTTCTTTTTGTTTAATAAGTGTATTCCTAAGGTTTCACCCTTTAATTTCTTTGACTTCTATGGCAAAAAACACACCTAAAATTGTTTTTCTATGCTCATCCTGTGGAATGGATTTCCCCAAATGGTTTGGCCAATGCCCATCCTGTAATGAGTGGGGTACTTTGAGCGAATTTAAAACCGTTGGAACCGGATCAAATCCATTAGCTAGTCGATCAAAAAATCCACGACCAATTCAAGCAATAACAGATACTGCAACGAGCGTTCGTCAGAAAACAAAAATATCGGAAGTCGACCGCGTTTTAGGTGGAGGATTATTACCAGGATCGGTTATCCTGCTTGGGGGAAATCCTGGGATTGGTAAGTCGACACTGGCATTGCAACTCCTGGCGAATATACCTGGAAAAACGTTATATGTATCTGCAGAGGAAAGCGAAGAACAGATCGCTCTTCGTGCCAAACGATTGCACATTAACAGTCAAAACATGAGTTTATCTGGTGAGAATCGAATTACAGCCATAATTGATTCTGTGGAAAAAGAGAAAATTAATGTATTGGTGGTTGATTCTATTCAAACTGTATATAGTGAAACATCTGACAGTCTTCCAGGCTCTATTTCACAAATTCGTGAATGTGCCCAACAATTACTTCAATTTGGGAAACAAAATGGTATTACCGTTATTATTATTGGACATGTAACCAAAGAAGGCATCATTGCAGGTCCAAAGATGTTGGAGCATATGGTTGATACAGTTTTGTATTTGGAAGGCGATCAAAAATATGATTATCGAATTCTCCGTTCCGTTAAAAACCGATTTGGTGCGACCCACGAAGTAGGCATTTTCACCATGGATGAGGAAGGCTTGCAGGAAGTAGAAAATCCAAGTGAAATGTTTCTTTCAGAGCGTTCCCGCGGGATTGCTGGCACAGCCGTTTATCCCTCTTTGGAAGGTACACGCCCAATCATGATTGAAGTCCAGGCACTGGTATCGCCTGCCAATTTCGGAACACCACAGCGAAATGTAAATGGAATGGATTATCGACGGCTATCCATGCTGCTAGCCGTATTGGAAAAGCGCATGAGCTTGGCCATGGGCATGCGGGATGTATTTGTAAATTTGGTGGGAGGGCTCAGAGTTGATGATCCTGCAATGGATTTAGCCGTTCTAATTGCAGTGGCATCCAGCGCTCTAGATAAACCACTACCGGATGATTGCGTGTTTTTAGGCGAAGTTGGGCTTGCTGGTGAAGTGCGATCTGTCCATCATATAGATCAACGGCTACGGGAAGCTCAAGCATTGGGTTTTAAACGAGCCATTGTGCCATCCACGACTAAAAAGAAAATGGATGATTATAAACTTGAACTCACCACCGTTCGTTATGTGCGAGATGTCTTTAAGTCGGTTTTAGGATAATGAAATATACAGTAGATAAAAACGATAGCAATTCATCAGCCCGAACTGGTGTTCTGGAAACCGACCATGGTACAATTAACACGCCTGTCTTTATGCCTGTGGGAACCTACGGTGCCGTAAAAACACTGACACCCAATGAATTACGCGAGACCGGATCACAAATAATATTAGGGAATACCTACCATCTCTATCTCCGACCAGGAGCAGAAATAATTGAAGCGGCGGGTGGGCTTCATGGCTTCAATCAATGGAATGGTCCCATTTTGACAGATAGTGGAGGGTTTCAAGTTTTTTCCTTAGCTAAAATGAATAAGATAACGGATGGTGGCGTCGTTTTTCAATCTCATTTGGATGGGAGTGAACACAATTTAACACCAGCTTTATCGATGGGGATTCAACGCAGCCTTGGATCAGATATCATCATGGCTTTTGATGAATGTCCGCCGGGAGACGCCGATATTGAAACGGTTTCTGCTGCTGTAAATCGCACCGCACATTGGGTTAAACTTTGCGCGGACTATCTCCAGGTGAATCCTTCGCTCTATAAATGGTCTCAAACCCTTTTTCCAATAGTTCAGGGAAGTATATATCCCGAACTTCGAAAAATGAGCGCCGAACAAGTTATACCGTATGCTTCATGTGGAATCGCAATTGGAGGTCTGGCCGTTGGGGAAGAAAAATCGGCCATGTTCGAAATTATTGATTTGATGGATGAAGCATTGCCAAAAGATCAACCACGCTATTTGATGGGGGTTGGAAAACCCACCGATATTATCCGTGCCGTCAGGAGCGGAATTGATATGTTCGATTGTGTTATGCCAACACGTAATGCACGTAACGGTCAATTATTCACATCGCACGGTAAAATGAATATTCGAAATGCAAAATATAAGTCTGATTTTTCCCCAGCTGATGAAAACTGTAATTGTATGTTATGCTCAACATTCAGTCGGGCGTATGTACGACATTTATTGAATGTAAATGAAGTTTTGGGGCATCGTTTAACTTCAATCCATAACATTACATTTTATCAAAAATTAATGCGAACAATTCGACAACAAATTGAAGCGAACTCATTTTCTTCATGGGCTCAATCAAAACTTTCGGAATGGGAAGATATGTAAATGGCAGATGTGAAAATTCGTGTCATAGATGCTTATGTCTTTCGAAGAACCGAATCAGGGTTATCATTTTTGTTGTTAAAACGTGCAAAGACAAAGATATATGAACATCTGTGGCAAGGCGTGGCAGGAAAGATTGAAAAAGATGAAACAGCATGGCAGGCTGCTATACGTGAGTTGAAGGAGGAAACATGTTTAACTCCTTTTAAAATGTTCACCGCTGACCATGTAAGTAAATTTTATGAAGCCTATCAAGATCGCATAAACTTGGTGCCCGTTTTTGGGATAGAAGTAAGCTCCAAGAAAATTGTTTTATCAGATGAACACTGTGATTACAAATGGGTATCCTTCGATGAAGCCTATGAAACATTAGTATGGCGAGGACAAAAAGCAGGGATTTCAGCTGTAAATGAAATGGTTCTATCTGGCGATGATCGAATGCGATGGTCTGAAATAGAAATCGCAAATAATTAAAGGAAATATTATGTTAGAAATTGGAACAAAAGCACCCGATTTTACACTTCCGGATGCTTATGGTAATGAAATCAGTTTAAATGATTTTTTGGGCAAGAAAGTTGTATTATGGTTTTTCCCAAAAGCCAGCACCCCTGGTTGAACGGTTGAAGGTCAGGGATTCCGGGATGAATTCCAACAATTCGAAGATAGAAATATTCAAATCCTTGGTGTAAGCGCAGATTCTCCAAAACGACAAAAGAATTTTGTGGAAAAGCAGGGCTTTCAGTATCCCATGCTATGTGATGAAAGCAAGGAAATGCTCATTGCTTATAAAGCGTGGGGAAAGAAAAAACTCTATGGACGTGAATATGACGGCATATTTCGTATATCATATATCATTGATGAAAAGGGAATTATCGAACAAGCCCATGCCAAGGTAAAAACCAAAACACATGCGATTGATGTGCTAAGCGAACTTTGATTTAAATGTTATTATCTAGATAGTATTTCATCAGATTTATTGTAGAACTATCATGGGCATGTTTATCATATTTACCATCGTTTAATTCTGGTAGAATATTAGAAGCTAATTCTTTTCCCAACTGAACGCCCCATTGATCAAAGGAATAAATATTCCAAATAACACCTTGAACAAACACCTTATGTTCATAGAGTGCGATCAAAGTGCCAAGTGTATAAGGAGTTAATTCCACAGCCATAATTGTGTTGGTAGGTCGATTGCCTTCAAACGTTTTATGTGGAATCAATTCTTGAGGAGTATTCTCTTTCGTTAACATATCGCCTGTTTTTCCAAAAGCCAAAGCTTTGGTTTGGGCGAAGAAATTTGCCATGAGCTTATTGTGATGATTACCACAATCATTATGTGATTGGCAGAATCCGATGAAATCAGCAGGGATTAATTTGGTCCCCTGATGAATAAGTTGGTAAAAGGCATGCTGTCCGTTTGTACCCGGTTCTCCCCAGATGATTGGTCCCGTTTGATATCCGATTGGCTCACCATCCCGGTCAACGGATTTCCCATTACTTTCCATGTCTAATTGCTGTAAATATGCCGGAAATCTTGAGAGATATTGATCGTAAGGTAATACAGCATGCGATTCCGTACGAAAAAAATTATTATACCATATTCCTAAAATGCCCAGTATGACAGGCAAATTCTGATCAAAAGGTGTTTCACGGAAATGACAATCCATGGCATGAAATCCTTCAAGCATTTGCTCAAAATTGTCAGGTCCAATTGCAATCATGAGAGATAAACCAATAGCAGAACACAGAGAATATCGTCCGCCTACCCAATCCCAGAATTCGAACATATTGGTAGCATCAATTCCAAACTCAACAACTGCATCCGTATTGGTGGACAGCGCAATAAAATGTTTCGTGATGGCTTCTTCATGTTGCATGTTCGTGAGAATCCATTCGCGAGCAGTATACGCATTAGTCATGGTTTCTTGAGTCGTGAATGTTTTTGAGGCTACGATAAATAGTGTTTCTGATGCCTCAAGATCATGAGTCTGTTCTTTAAAATGAGTGGCATCCACATTTGAAATGAATCGGATAGTTAGGTTTCGTTGACTATAATATTTTAGCGATTCATATGCCATACTGGGTCCAAGATCAGAACCTCCAATACCAATATTCACTATATTTCTTATGGGTTTCCCTGTATAGCCTGTCCATTCACCAGAACGAATTTTATTTGCGCATAATTTCATTTTATCTAAAACAGAATTCACGTCAGGTATAATATCTTTACAATCAACCATGATAGGAGTATTTGCTCGATTTCTAAGTGCAGTATGAAGGACGGCTCGTTTTTCAGTTTTATTAATGAATTTTCCTTGAAACATATCCTCGATGGCAGGTTTCAAATTTTGCGCGGCGGCAAGAGAAACCAGTTTTGTAACAGAATCATGTGTAATACGGTTTTTAGAATAATCAAGTATGAGACCGCACGCTTCTACAGAGAAACGATTTCCGCGCCATCGATCTTCACGAAATAAATCACGTAGATGTAATCCCCTTATTTGTTGGTAATGAATTTCAAGGTCTTTCCACTCAAGGGATTGAGTAAGAAGCGTATTATGTGGCATGTTTTTCTCTACGGTTTGGATTAGGTCAGTCTATTTTAGATAGGCAAAGGATCTTCAATAGTTTGATTTTGGCGCTATGAAAAAGAGCCGAAATTTGCGACCAGATAATTAGTCTTTGTTATTGAAGGTCTAAGACAGGGAACTATATAATTTTGTGGATATTGCCTCTACTCCGACTTTGGGCGTTTGAGCTTTCTATCCATGTATTCTTTGATTCTTTTTTCTTCCCATTCACCTGTAAATAGGGTGTTTATTGCGAAAACGAATAAAGCATGGATGGCAATAATTAATCCCCAACCCAGTAATACCAGGCCGTAAGTAAGCCATTGACCGTTCCCTGTCATAATATTAATGATAAGAAAAAATAGTTGAAGTATAACGTATATTATCACATGTCGATAAAAATTCATTAAATCACGCACTCGGCGTCGTGCTCTTCTATATACAAATCGTTCTTGCTTGCCCACAATTCCTCCTTAGTCTGGTTTTCCTATATTCAGCTCTTTTATCTTTCGGGATAAATTCGGTTGATGCATGCCTAATTTATCTGCAACAACGCTAATATTCCAATTGTATCGTTTAAGTTGTTGAGAAATATAATATGCCTCAAATTCAAGTTTTGCGTCTTTGAGTGCTTTTGATTTTAAAAACGAATAAGATTCTCCACCACTTGTTTGTATAAAATGAGGCGACAAATCAGTGTCTCCAATTATTTCACTTGCTGTTAATATGCAAAGACGTTCAATTAAATTTCGCAATTCACGGACATTCCCAGGGAAAGTATATGTTTCTAATTTTGAGAGGGCTTTTGCATCAAACGATTTTTGGATCATTTTTAATTCAATAGAAAATGTTTTTAAGAAGTGATTTGCAAGGATGGGTATATCTCCAGTTCGATTCTGTAATGACGGAAGTGTAATGGGTATTACATTAAGACGAAAAAATAAATCTTCCCTGAATTGTCCCTGTTTTATCATTTCTTCCAAATTTTTGTGAGTGGCGGCAAGAATGCGAGTATCAATTTCAATCGTTTTATGTCCACCAACCCGCTCAAAAGTTCCTTCTTGTATCACACGAAGAACCTTTGCTTGTGCCGATAGACTCATGTCTCCAATTTCATCTAAAAACAATGTGCCACCGTGAGCCAGCTCCAGTTTACCCGCTTTACGTTCATCGGCCCCTGTAAAGGCTCCTTTTTCATGTCCAAATAATTCACTTTCTACCAACTCATTTGGAATAGCAGCTGAGTTAAATCGCACAAAGGGCGCGTTTACTCGCGAACTTTGTTGATGGATAGCATACGCCACCAATTCTTTTCCAGTCCCACTTTCCCCGCGAATTAACACTTTCGAATCTGTTGGAGCTACCCTGGAAATGATACTTTTTATTTGTCCCATCTCTGGGGATTCGCCAATAAGGTTGTATTTATCGGATAATTGTTTATCGCCCTGTTTTACACGGGATATTAATGAACGTTTTTCATTTATATTGCGAGCAGCTGTAAGGATTCTCTCCATGTAGAGCGGTTTTTCTAAGAAATCATAAGCCCCAAGTTTTACGGCTTCCACTGCTGTTTCTATACCAGAATGACCGGATATCATTAAAACATCAATGTCTATATCGAGAGTATTGATTTTCTTAAACATTTCGATACCAGACATGTTCGGCAGTTTTACGTCTAAGATCGCTAAATCAATCTCTTCATTTTTGAGTTGTTTTAATCCAGCTTCTGCGGAATCCGCAAGAAAAATTGTATACCCTTCATCTTCGAGAATATCTCGAAGTGTTAATCGGATATTTCGTTCATCGTCAACAATTAAAATATTCATGCTTTCTCACTATCATATAGGGGAAAAGTTAGTGTAAAAACTGTGCCCTTTCCTACCGTACTGGCAACGTGAATGGAGCCATCATGGTTTTCAACAATTCGTTTTACGATAGCCAAACCAAGTCCGGTTCCTTTTTCTCGGCGTGTAAAGTACGGTTCAAATATTTTAGGTAAGTTTTCGTCGGGTATTCCTTTTCCATTATCGGAAAAGGATATCGTCCATTGTTTGTCAATCTCGCAGGTTATATCCACATTTGGAGCACCAGCTTGGATTGCATTTTGAATCAAATTTACGAAGACCTGTTTTAACTGCATGCGATCACCGTAAAAATGTGGTGCATCGCTTGTTTTATGCAGGGAAATATTTGCTTCTGTCAAATAGGGTTCAATGATATCTTCCATTTGATCAGCCATATCAAATTGACGCAAATTTGCTTTTGGTAACCGTGCAAATTGTGAAAATTCTGAAGCCAACTCCTGAAGATTATCAATTTCTTCGTGCAATACTTCAGCAACCCGGCTAAATATTTTGTCAAAATCGGAAGATTTTTCTTGATATTTCCGCTCCAATCGTTCTAATGAAAGTCTCATGGGTGTTAATGGATTTTTTATTTCATGAGCCAATACTCGAGCCATTTCGCGCCAGGCCGATTCTTTTTCAGCTTGAACAAGTTTTTTGCGGTTTTCATCGAGTTCTGATGTCATGCGATTAAAAGAGACAATTAAATCATTAAGCGGTGAGAAACGGCTTTCTTTAACCTGAATTGACCAATTTCCTTTTGATAATTCATCGGTGGCGGACTGCAATCTGTGGAGTGGTCTGGTAACAAGATTGAAACTGAATAGGAACAGGATTAAAACAGCGATGGATAGAAATGCAAAAATAAAAGCGCTGTATACCGTTAATTCATCACGAAATATTCTACGGATCAAATGAGATTGTTTTTCGATTGATAATACAGATTCAACATCTTGGCGAAATTCACTCTTAGCAGTATCTGGTAATTGGTCAGAATATTCCTGATATAACTCACTAATGCGATCATCCATATGTAAATCAGAGATTTGTTGAGTATAATTTGTAAAACTATCCAAAAAATAGTTTCGATAGAAAAGAACAGAGTTAATCAGGAAAAATAAGACTAGCAGGATGATTTGAATGCGGAAAGAGGGTAAAGGAATTCTCATTGATTCAATTGATCGCGGGTGAAAGGATTTGATTGAGTTTCTGGTCGAAGACTGCTCCAATAAAACATAAGATTTATTGGCTCCTCCATGCCTTCCAGTTTTATCTTATCAAGCCATGACGAAATTTTAACAGTGTATATTGTTCCACTATTTAAATAATCCAATGATTGTAGTGGAACATTTTGGAAACTTGCCAATAATGATTTTGCTCGTGGGAGGGTCAAGTCAGATGTAAATGATTCCTCATGAGATTGATACACTTCATAAATGTTATCCAAATGGGAAAAACTTATGGCATTAAAATATTCTTCACTGAAGATAGGAACAGATTTATTTTGATCATATAACTCAACTTTATAATGGAAATAGATACGTTTTCCTGAATTGAGTATCCGATCAAAATCATCTGTAAAACAGCTTTCTAGTTGAGTAGATATAAATAATTGTTTGCCGTCAGTATGGACTTCAACATCGCTAAAGGTTGCATTCACTCCATCGATGGTAGAATAAAACATGGAGCCAACAGTTATAACTGTAGTAACAACTTGCTTAAATAATCCGGATAATAAGGATGGTTCCATAAGGTAATTTTACAATGATTTTGTTGTTAGTCTAAAGGTTGAAATTATCTATTACTGGTTAATAAGTTGTTTTTATAAAATATGAGTGAAGGAAAAGGCGGTCAGTAGCTAGGGATTTGACTGACCGCCAAGGGGTTAATCTGAGCTTAGAAGCCGAACCAAAAACCAAGATTGTAGGAGAGAGCATCCTTAAGGCTTGGTGAGTCACCATCAACGGTAAATTCAAATTCAGTATCGGTCCATTTGTCATCGGAAGAAAACATTCCCAGATACCCAACGCTTCCATGCACTGCAACCCAGTTTTGTAGTCTTATCATTAAGCCTACAGATGGTTGCACAACAAAGAATTCTTTTTGGTATTTTATAAGGTTAGAGTTCATGCTTTCAATTTCGTTGTCCCAGGAAAAATCACCATCAGTATTTCCAACAGTAATGATCATTCCGCCACCGCCAACTAAGGTCGAAAAATCAAGTACAACACGTTTTGTAAATAGAGCATATTTCTTTGAAATTGTAACGCCACCAAAACCAAATTCAATCTTTGCATTCTTATATCCGGTCAAAACAAGTAAACTATCTTTTGTGGGTATTTGTTGGGTTTTCAGGAAACCACTGCCAGCGCCACCGATAAACCAACCATTACCAATGTTTCCCATACCATAACCACCAAAGGATATCATTTCATTTTTTCCAATTGGATCAAAACCATTGTTTGTTAAAAAATTATTTAGGTTTGTGTTATCCAAATCAATCATAATTGCCATTGGACCACCACCACCGTAACCAACAGACAATTTTTTCTTTCCAGCTATTTTCTCTTTTGCATGTTCTGAAAGAGGTGCGCCATACTCATCAGTTTCCGGAGTCGGTGGAACGAAATAGATAGATGTAGTAAACTCTTTTTCATTGCGAAACACTTTAATTGTGGCAGAATCGCCGGGTGCTTTACTGTCACGCAGGTTTGTTAAGTGTTCTTCAAATCGAACCAATTCACTATCAAATTCCATGATAATATCATTTTTGATTAATCCGGCACGGTCTGCATTTCCGCCACTAACAACGCCAGTGACCAATACGCCATAATTATATGGGTAATGCCTTTCGTATACTTCTTCAAAGTCAAGATCTTCCAGATATAATCCTAGTTTGGGGGAACCATTTTTGTAATTACCACCCAAATTAATATGGATATTCATACCGTCTAACTCTTCTTCAACTTCACGCAGGGCATCTTCAACTTCACGTGCGGCATCTTCAAGTTCATCTTCTAATTCGGATTGTGCTATCAGGGATGTACTTCCGGCCATTAACCAAACTAATAAGGCCATGGATGTAATCCAGTGTAGTTTATTATTCTTCATGTGTAACTCCTTCGTCATTTTCTTAATTCTTTGAGCATAGACTTTTTGCGCTCACTAGCCTTAACACAAATGTTGTGCCAAAAAACAGGCATAATGCGTAAGTACATGTATTGGCAGGATATAAGTGAAAATGATGAAAAGTGCAGGATACGGGATTATATAATTAATGCAGCGAATATATCATAATGATATAACAAGTTTGTCGTCAATAAAAGACTTTCTATTTAATGTTTCATCTAGATATCCCATCATAACGCCGTGGCCATTAATTGAAATGGTTTTATTGCTAGAATGCACGTTCATAAGATGAATGGGACGATTACCAATCATAAGGACGCCACCAGCTTCAGGGATTACAAAACATTCATTATCTGCAAACGATGATTTCCAATCTGACGTTAAAACATAAGAACCTTCACCAGTTGAATTTGAATTATTGATGACAATATCAGGTGAATTATTTGAAAATATTGCTCCTGTAAAAAAGGGCAAAAGCGTCTCAAATAATAACCAGGGAAGCGTTGCAGGTTCGAGTTCAGAATAATATGATAATGAATCATCGATTTCCATTCCTCGCATAATCCCATTTACATTAATTAAACATTGATAGTGACTTAATTGTATTTGGCGATTATCCATAGCAAGAATACAGGCCTCTTCGGCTAATAAAGGTTTGACTCGTGGAGTAAAATCCGTGGAATGACGCTGAATTTCATCGACAATGTCCAGGTTGTAAGGTGACAAAGTTTCTTTGATGTTACATTTTTCCAAGGATGCATTGGGAATTTCGTCAGAAGCCATCACAAGCGAACCACCAACAGACCAAATTGCATAGGCCAGAATTTGTGTATATGGAAATGGAAATGGTTTCAGATGAATCCGATCCAAATGACCGATTCCTTTTTCATTTAGCCAATGTGCCGTCTGGTTAACTTTACTGCGAAATTGACCATTTGTCAGCCCCGATTCAGGAAATAACATTCGGTCAGCAAACTTGACAGTTTCCCCTTCCACAAGCGCGGGAATGTTTGGGTAGGGAACCATATGTTCAATAGGTTCAACATTCCCATAACATTGAGCTTTATATATGCGTTCGTGAAGTGTCACTGTTTATTCCGGTTTAATTTTGCGTACGACTTCGAAGATATCATTTACACGACTATAATAATTGCCAGCTAAACGACCCATTGGTTGGAGTTTCTCTAAACTGATTCGTCCATTTTCATAGAGATCGTCATCGATATGAAACAATACAATTGTTCCCAAAACAAGAAAGCCACTTCCGGCGGTTCCATCACCGATTTCTATGATTTGGTTCAAGGTGCATTCAAAGCTGATCTTGGCTTCTTTCAATCGCGGTGGAGCAATAAGCTGAGAAGGAATTTGTGTTAATCCCGCCACATCAAATTCATTGATATCCGGGGCGAATTCAGGGGCAGTTTCCACCATTTTCTCCACCAGCGGTTCACTGGGAATATTTATAACAAATTCTTTTGTATCACGAATATTAATCAGCGTGTCTTTTGGTTGGGCATCGGTTGAACGACGAACCGGTGCAAAAGCGACAGTGGGCGGATTAGAGCAAACACCATTGAAAAATGAAAATGGTGCGATATTTGGCACATCATTTTTGGAGATTGTTGAGACAAATGCAATTGGTCGCGGTACAATAGACCCAATTAACAGTTTGTAGTTCTCCTGATAGGTTTGGTTTTTTGGGTTAATAATCATGAATCCATCCAGGAAAACGGATAATTTTCGTCATTAATATCTTTTAATGCTTCACACTTAATGAGGGGTTTAAATGTATCAATCATAACCGCCAATTCTGTCGTATCCCTGGCACCGATAGATTCTTCAATTTTCCCGGGTTGTGGTCCATGAGGGAGTCCCATGGGATGATACGTGATTGATTCTTCCTCAATTCCTCTTCTGCTCATGAAATTTCCCAAGACATAATAGAGAATTTCGTCACTATCCACGTTACTGTGGGCATAAGGTGCAGGGATGGCTTCCGGGTGATAATCAAACAGGCGCGGAACAAAGGAACATACAACAAATCCGGGAGCTTGGAATGTTTGGTGGACTGGCGGAGGCTGATGTACACGCCCTGTTATTGGCTCAAAATCATTGATGTTAAAAATCCATGGGAAATAATATCCATCCCAACCCAAAAGATCATAAGGATGGTGGCTATAAGTGTAGGTCTGGAATCCATCCTGCAATTTCACCAATACATCGGTTGGACCAGAATCATTCAGATCATCATAAAGTTTAGGAGTGCGAATATCGCGTTCACAAAAGGGCGAATGCTCCAGCAACTGTCCGGCGCGATTTCGATAACGTGCAGGTGTTTCTATAGATCCGTACGATTCAGTTACCAGCATCCGCATGGGCTCAAGGATGTCAATATTCCAAATGAGGCCACGTGGAATAACGACATAATCACCATGTTTTAATTGTAGGTCTCCGAAATTGCTGTGCAGAATGCCTGAACCAGTGTGGACAAATAAAAGTTCATCAGCATGACCATTCCGATAAACATAAGACATGGAAGCATTCACATGGGCTTTATATATCACACAATCACTATTATAAAAAAGAGGAACGCGTGCCGAAATGGCGTCACCATTAGATTGCACATTTGCTGTACGAACGTGAAGATTGCGATGCTGATCCTTCCATTTCTTGGGGGAAAAGGGTTGTAATTCACCGACTGCTTCCACCGTTGTGGGTGGATTTTTGTGGTAAATATTGGAATAAATCCAACCAAACCCTTCGCGGCTAATGAGTTCTTCCCAACAGAGTTTGTTTTCGGCATCTCTGAATTGTACATGTCGTTTTGCTGGAATTTCCCCCTGCTTTTGATAAAATGGCATTTGTCTCTCCTAGGAAGAACTAATCGTGTTTTCCAATTTTCCTAATTGTTCAATTTCACAATCGACCTTATCACCGGATTTTAACCATCCGTTGGTATTTTCTGGCCTTAATTCTAGTATGCAACCTGTGCCAACTGTACCCGATCCAATAATATCGCCAGGTTTCAGTTCGGCATTACGGCTGGCATGTTCAATCATGGTGGCAAAGGAATGGTACATATCATTGGTATTTCCATCAGACAATTTGATTCCGTTTACATGACATGTCATACGCAATTGCATTTTGTTTCCAGACCAAACGTGAGATAATTCGTCAGGTGTCACCATGTACGGTCCAACGGAAGTGGCAAAATCTTTTCCTTTGGCGGGTCCAAGATTCAGTTTCATCTCCTGGCGCTGGAAATCCCGAGCTGACCAATCATTAATAATGGTGTAACCGGCTATATAATAATCAGCATCGGATGCTGAAATGTTTTTCCCACCCTGACCGATAATGATTCCAATTTCTAGTTCAAAATCCATCTCAAGTGAGCCGACGGGGTAAGGAATAGGAGCTCCATGCCCAAAAAGAGCATTGGGGTTTGAAAAATAGAAAACAGGTAATTCATACCAGGTGGGATCCATTTCCAAACCACGGAGTTTTCGTGCACTTTTCACATGTTGTTCAAAAGCATAAAAGTCACGAAATGTTGACGGATTGGGAATGGGGGAGTGAAGAGTGACATCCTTTTCTTCCATGGCAATAGGTTTTTCATTTGCCGTATAGGAATGTAAATCCATAGATGGAACCAATTCTGATAATTTTTGTAATCGTCGATAATGAAAATGCCATTGTTCAAGTGTGCGTTTTAGCGAAGTTGGAATATCCAGAAATTCGTTACGATTTTGACTTTGTTTGGCCCAGATAGCAGCTCGTAATACATCAACAATAAATTTCCCTTTTTTGAATCCAAAACGAGGTAGATCACTGTCAAATTGCGTATATGTAACAAATTTCATAAACGAATTAACCTATAGGTTGCCCCGGCGTTCCTGTTCGGATTCAATAGATTCAAACAAGGCTTGGAAATTCCCCTGGCCAAACCCCCGTGATCCTTTGCGCTGGATGATTTCATAAAACAATGTTGGACGATCTTCAACCGGTTTAGTAAATAACTGTAATAAGTAACCTTCATCATTGCGATCAATGAGAATACCCAATTCCTTTAATGGCGCAAGTGCTTCATCAATAGGTCCGACGCGATCCAAAATATCATCATAATAAGTATCTGGAACGTAGAGGAATTCTACACCATTATTTCTTAAAGCCGTTATGGTTTTAACAATATCCCCCGTTAATAGGGCAATATGCTGAACACCCGGACCTTCGTTGAACTCAAGATATTCTTCGATCTGAGATTTTTTTAATCCTTCAGCAGGTTCATTGATGGGGAACAAGACTTTCCAGTTTTTTGATCGCATTACACGACTTTTTAACGCGGAGAATTTTGTTGATATATCGCCCTCATCGAATACTATGAAGTTGGTGAGACCGAATACCCGCTCATAATATTCTTTCCAGGTATCCATTTTTCCGTCTTCCACATTCCCAACAACGTGATCCATCAAAATTAAACCTGGATCTTCAAAGCTAACGGAATCCATTTCCAGTTTTTCATAGCCAGGAGCCCAAAGTCCATTATAATCCTTACGTTCAATAAAAGAATGAATAGTATCACCATAGGTTTTAATGGCAGCTTTACGAAACGTACCATTTTCATCGGATATCTCAGTGAAATCGTAAGCAGATTTGGCATCCCTGCTTAAGCAGGATTCATAGGCCTCTTTTGCTGAGTCTGCTTTGAAAGCCACATCACAAACACCGTCACCATGTGTTTTCAACCAATCTGTGGCAGGATGAGAAGAATTCAAGGGTGTCGTAATGACAAAATATATTTTATTTTGTTTTAAAACGTAAGAAACGGCATCCCTGCGACCCGTTTCTGGACCAGCATAGGCGTAAGGTTTAAATCCGAAAACTGTGCGGTAATAGTGTACGGCTTGTTTTGCATTTCCTGCATAAAATTCTACATGATCAAGCTCGGTAATGGGGAAATACTCGGTTCCTTTCCACTCTTTGGTAATAATTGCCATTCATCACTCCAAAATTATGATAATACTTTTTTCAACGCTCTAATGCAGCGTCTGTTTTCTTCTTTCAGTCCAATGGATATACGAATACAATCTGGCCAGCCAAAGCCAGTAAGATGTCGAACAATTATACCCTCATGCAATAATTTGTCTGCAATCGAAGTTGCTTTCTCAGCAGAGCTCCAGCAAGTGGTAATAAAATTGGCTGCCGTTGGTATAAATTTAATATTCATTTTGCTAAACTCATTATAAAAGAAATCCTTGCCAGCTTGGTTGATGTCCAGTGTCTCCTGAATGTAATCGACGTCATCTAAAGCCGCATACCCTGCGACCTGAGCCAGATAAGAAGGCTCAAACGGGACTTTCACTTTCATAAGATTGGTAATGAGTTCTTCGTGGGCAAAACCATATCCGATGCGAATACCTGCCAATCCATAGGCTTTCGAAAACGTACGTAAGGTGATTACATTATCATATCTGTAGGTCATGGAGTCCGGATAGTCTTCCAGCAATTGAGCAAATTCAAAATACGCTTCATCAAGAATAATAAGCACACGTTCAGGAACATGGGCATAAAAGGCATCGAAATCTTCACGAGTAATGTAGGTTCCCATGGGATTATCGGGATTGGCTATATATATGATTTTCGTATAATCATTGATTTTTTCTGCCATAGCCTGAAGATCGTATTTGTGATCTTTCATTGGGACCCAGTTGATTTTCCGACCGGATGCATTTGCCAGTACCCGGAATCCAATGAACGAATTTGCTGCTGAAATAATTTCATCATCAGCCAATAAAAATGTGCGCATAATTGTGGACATTATACCTTCAGAACCACCACCTAAAACAACATTATCCATCTTAATATCAAATTTTTCTGCCAGGGTTGAACGAAGCTTAAATCCCACAGCATCGGGATAGCGATGGCAATTTACCATAGCCTGTTTCATGGCAACCATTGCCCGAGGAGATGGGCCGAGAGAATTTTCATTGGAGGCAAGTTTTACTATATTTTTTAATCCCAGCTCGCGATGAACCTCTTCAATTGGTTTGCCTGGTTTATAACTGGCTAAATCCCGGATATATGATGGTACTAATGGCATGATATTTCCTCAATTCTGTTTGATACAATATACCCTATTTCTTCTTTCGACACCTTAATAAGCGTCCAAAAATTCAAATAAATAGAGTGAATTTACATAGGTAAGGGGAATATTTTGAGAATCATCTATCGGTGAAGTATAGTTGATTATGCTGAATATTTATTAAATGGTATTATTGATAGAATATTCTCGTTTATAAATTAAAACACACCACTTTTGGTTCAGTCATTTCTTCCAATGCATATCGGATACCTTCTCGTCCCAGTCCACTTTTCTTCACGCCACCAAAGGGCATGAGGTCTACGCGGTAGTCAGTGGAATCATTCACCATAATTCCACCCACGTTCATCTCTTTTATCGCTTTGAAGGCATGATTCAGGTTATTTGTAAATATGGCACCATGTAATCCATAATCAACATTGTTTGATTTTTTGATAGCTTCATCTAGACCATCTACACGATACAAGGATACAACGGGGCCAAAGATTTCCTGACAATCCAATTTGGCGCCTGATGGCATATCTTCCATTACGGTAGGCTGAACAAGTGATCCAACGCGGCTACCACCTGTAAGACATGTTGCCCCTTGGTCAATGGCTTCATCTACCCATTGGATAACTCGTTCCGCTTCCGATGGAGTTATCATGGGACCCATATCCGTATCTTCATTAAGCTGATGACCTGTTTTATAGGTATTAGTTTTAGCTACAAATGCATCACGGAAATTGTTATATATCTCATTTTGAATATAGATGCGTTGTACACCGATACAATTTTGACCTACAGCCCAAAACGCACCAGAAACGCAGGACCCAACTGCCTTATCCAGATCGCAATCATTCAGAACAATAACAGGTGAGTTAGAACCTAATTCCATTCCGACTTTTTTAAGCCCGGATAGTTTCGCAACGGTTTCTCCGGCTTCAACGCCACCCGTAAATGAAACCATTCTTATACGATCATCCTTGACAAGCACTTCACCAATTTCGGATCCGGGTCCGGTAATGACACTGAGTATTTCACCTGGAAGTCCCGCATCGAATAAACATTCGGCTAATTTCAATGCCGATAGCGGTGTAACGGTTGCGGGTTTTACGATGACAGAGTTTCCTCCCGCAATGGCAGGACCAACCTTGTGTGCCACTAGATTTAAGGGATCGTTAAATGGGGTAATGGCGGCGATAATTCCTATTGGAAATCTATAATAATAGCCAACGCGATTTTCCGATCCTTCGGCGCTATCAAACGGAAGCGTTTCTCCATTAATACGCCGTGCTTCTTCGGCTGAAATAGTGATAGTGTTTATTGCTCGGCCAACTTCTTTACGTGCTTCACGAATCGTTTTGGAACCTTCTGTGGCGATAGTTATTGCCAAATCATCAAAACGTTCCTGCATCAGTTCGGCAGTTTTCTTTAAAATAGAAATACGTTTGTGAACAGGCAATTCCTTGTTTATTTCATATCCTTTTTGGGCAATCTCGATCGCGGCGAGAACGTCATCTTTGGTTCCCCGAGGTACTGTATCCACCAATGATTGATCGTATGGATTTAATACATCAATTGTTTCTGGTTTATCAACCCATCGTCCACCAATAACCATTTTCATGATAATTCTCCTTGTCTAGCCCAATGCTCGGTCAAAATCTTGAATCAAATCTTCAACATCTTCACATCCCACGGATAAGCGTATTAGTCCATCTGTAATCCCGGCTTCTACCCGTTCTGCTTTTGGTATAGAAGCGTGGGTCATGGATGCCGGATGCTGAATTAAAGATTCATATCCCCCCAGGGATACGGCAAGCAGAGCAACGGAAATATTATTCATCAGGGATTCACCAGCTTCATAGCCACCATTGAGTTCAAAAGCCATGACGGCACCGGGACCTTTGGATTGTCGTTGCCCTAACTCGTATTGCGGATGGGATTTAAGTCCAGGATAATGAACAGCTTCAACTGCTGAATGATTTTCAAGGAATTCTGCAAGTTTCATGGCATTGTTCTGTGATTTTTCCATACGCAAAGCCAGAGTGCGAAGCCCTCGGAGAACCAACCAGGCCTGATTGGGATCCATGGTGCCTCCAAGAGATCGTAAAACTGAACGAATGCGCAAATGAATATCATCATCTTTGCAAATAATTGCACCGGCAATAACATCTGTGTGTCCATTAATAAATTTAGTCATACTGTGAATCACAATATCTGCTCCTAAGTCGATTGGAGTCTGTAAAACAGGACTCAGAAACGTGCTGTCGACTGCTAATAATGCACCATGTTCGTGGGCTATTTTAGCACATGCGGCAATGTCGGTGATTTTTAAAGTTGGGTTTGCCGGTGTTTCGATATAAATCAATTTTGTATTAGGTTTGATGGCCTTTCTCACTGCATCCAGATTGGATGTATCCAAGAAATCTGAATCAATATTTTTCCGAGAAAACTCTTTTTCCATCACAACGCGGGCAGGACCATACATACAATCTGAACCCACCATATGATCTCCGGCATCCAGCAATGAGAAATACATGGTTGTAACGGCTGACATTCCGGTGCTGGTGACCAAGGCTCCTACGCCATGCTCTAAATCTGCCAATGCGCCTTCCAGTGCATCTGTGGTTGGATTCCCTAATCGTGAATAAATGTATCCTGATTCTTCACCGGAGAATCGTTTTCTTCCTTGCTCAGCGGAATCAAATTTAAAAGTAGATGTCTGATAAATTGGCGGTGCAACGCTGCCATGCTCACTATCGGGGTTTTTCCCTACGTGTACGACTTGGGTGTGTGTGCCATAATTCTTATTCATCATCATTCCTTACGTTGTTTTGTGAATTTTAAGTAAATCAGTTAAAATGGAAAATCCTGTTTCAATTCGGCCTGCACCAGCGCCGACAATAGTAACGTCTCCCATGAGATCCGTGTTAAATGTGACGGCATTAGTTGCTCCCATTATTCCAGCCAACGGATGACTCATGGGTATCAACTCTGGTCGGACATAAGCATTGATCTTGCCATCAATGTTTTCTACACACCCGATGAGTTTCCAACGCGCATTTTGTTCTTTAGCTTTGGCAATATCGTCCTGGGAGATTTCTGTGATACCCTTGCATGAAACATCTGAAATATTTAGAGATTCGCCCATGACCACATTAGCTAAGATGGTGACTTTAGCACGGGCATCGTACCCTTCCACATCTCCAGTTGGATCAGCTTCAGCATAACCCAATTCCTGTGCTTTTTGAAGCGCGTCGGAGTAGGTCATTCCATCTTCCATCTGTGATAAAATGTAATTCGTTGTTCCGTTCATGATTCCTTTTACAGAATGGATCGTGTTTCCCGCTAAAGGACCTTCAACTAAATTGAGTATAGGCGTTCCGCTCATGACAGTGCCTTCAATTCGGAATTGTACATTATTATCGTCCGCCAGTTTTTTCATTTCGCGGTAAGCAAGCGCTGCAGGTCCTTTATTGCTCGTTACAATATGTTTTCCTGAACAAAAAGCGGTTTTGCAATGGGTTATGGCAGGTTCACCAGTAGACAAATCGGTATAAGCCAATTCGCAGATGACATCTGCATTACTATTTTTACTGGTTTCTACGGCATCCCAACCTTTTTCACAGGAGTCGCATCCTTTTGAACATACGTAGCTCGTCAGGGATGTGTTTTCTTTTGCAAGGTGTAATAACTGAGGAATATCCAATCCCTCACGACAGGAAACAGAACCTTTTATAGGATCTGCAACGGCGACAATTTGCCATTCATAACCATGTTTTTTCTTTAATTCATTTTCTTTTTGAAGGAATATTTCTGCCAAACCTTGACCGACGGTTCCAAAACCAATAAGAGCAATTCTTTGCATCTTTACAATTCCTTTTCAAATAGGATTAAATTTTGCACAGTG